>Ga0098040_1000008_pt1 | contig 229944 bp, 207 predicted proteins | sample 7_EtaG_FD_75065 | JGI IMG/M metagenome (GOLD analysis project Ga0098040, IMG submission 75065) | Marine viral communities from the Subarctic Pacific Ocean - 7_ETSP_OMZ_AT15161 metaG | ecosystem: Environmental > Aquatic > Marine > Oceanic | place: Pacific Ocean | collected 2015-01-08
GCACCCGGGCAATCTTTTGCACGGTCTTAACTTTTCGCTGATTGATAAATATCAGGCGGTCGGTCACGGGGCCCAGAAGGCGCTTTAGCGTGCGCCGGGCGGCGCGGGCTACTTCCTTTGAGGCATAAATTGCCCCAACCCCACTCCACGCGGGAACACCATGGCTGTTGGCAAGGTTTTCTACTACGTGAGCAGGCAGAACGCCGTCAATGGCTCTGTCTTCAGGGAAGGGCGCCATCATTGATAGCATGCGCTGGCTGTTGAGCAGGTTAATGGCGACAACCGAGCCGCCAAGGGCTCGCAGTACAGCTTGTACAGTAGGTACTAACGCTTCCAGCTTGGCATCGTCTTTTGTGGAAAAGAAAAAGGCAGTTACGGTGTCGGGCGCTGGCGCAAGTACGATGGTTATACTCACAACTACGCCAAAATTCCCTTGGCTAAAAAGCCCGTCGAGATAAGGGCCAAGGCCCCACTTGAAAAGCCCATCCACTTCCGCTCCGCCAAGTTCGCTGAGCGGCGTTCGGTAAAGCGTGCCGTCGGGCAAGATCGCCTCGATCTTTGTTACCGCTGCAAAATGGTCAGTAATTGGAGTTATGCCGTAACCCCGTTCAAGTGCATTACCAAGAATGCTGCAGGTGGGCCCCGCACCAGTCACCGGAACCAGGTAATTGCCTTCGTGGCGATCGAGAAAGTCCCTGAGAGTGCCTTGGGTTACCCCAGGTTGAACGGTGACAACGCCCATTTCAGGATCAAATTCGGAAATACGGTCAAGTTGGCCAAGATCAAGGATAACGCTGCCGTCTTCAACCGGGTTGGCACTGCCGTAGCCCCAGTTATTGCCCGTGCTTACGGGATAAACGGCGACGCGCCACCGTTGCGCTACCTGAAGGACTTCTGATATCTGTTCTTGGGTTTCTGGGCGGAGCACAGCTGGGATATAGCGCTTCGCACCTATTGTGGAGGCGCCAAAATCGACTTCGCTGGCGGCGAGCACACCTGACTCGCCAAGAATAGTGGTCCACTCGGCAATGGCAGACTCTGTAGCGGTTCTGTTCACTGGCGCTTCCATGATTAGCTCGGGACTGTAGCTGGGGGTTACTTAAAGTTTGCTGTCAAACTGTTCATTAATTGCGCAAAAGTATAGTAGAGAAGGGGTTGACAAAATATGTCGTATGATTACAGCTTTGAAAATGGATTTCGGAAAATAAAATACTTAAAAACAGGGGGTTGGAGAGATATTAAGGAAATGTTTTGAAGGGTTATTTTGTTAAATAATGTTAACTGGGCTGGGTTTTAATCTTCTAGCCCATCAAATGAGGCCAATGTGGTATGCATTTGGGCAAGCACATTTGTGCAGTCCCGAGGGCCGCAGAATGTTTGTATAGTAATCAATGCGAAGCGAGTTTCGCCTCTAAGTGCAGCGGGAATCTGGAGAAGTTTGGCGTTGCGGTAGCTCCAGCTTTTTCGCGAACCTACCTTGTACCATTGGGCCATCAAAACCTTGTCTCTGGTTAGGATGTTGCGATAAATGTTGAGGCCTGGCTCTAATTGCGTTACCACCTGCCACATCGACTTATCGAATACCTGGTGCAGATAAGGTACTAGCTTTTCATCCGGGCTTTTCTTTTGGCTCTGTGCGAACGATACCCAGGTATTGCCGGAGCTCCATATCTGCTCATTTAGCTCGTTGGGAAGTGAGATGGGTATTGGCAATGTAGCGGTTTGGGCTTGCCGGAATTCGGGAAGATTAATGCGCCATGCAGGTTTTTGGTCAGCAGTATTGTGGGCCAGCACGAGTGCAATTGGGCCAAGTGCCATTGCTGTGACAACCGCAACGATGCCTTTTTTGTTAATGCTGTCACCAGACGCCATGTTTGGTTGTGTGGCGCGTTTACGAACAGGTGAAAAGTACAGTGCTGGAAGGATGAAGGCGGCAAATACAACCCAACCCATGGTCTCGTGATCCGCCAGCAATTCGCTTTGCATATTGGTTTCGTAGGCAACCACAACCAGGATGGTAATGCGTACCCAGTTCGCGATAAGGCCAAGTATACCGGCGACCAGCAGGGTGATCAGCCAGCCGCGCCAGCGGTAGTCATTGAGGATGGAAGACATCATTGCTAGTAAAATGGAAATCGCGAAATAGCGAATCCCCGAACAGCCGTCGGCGATGAGAAGGCGACCGTAGGGCAGGGTGATGCTGTTGCCTTCAATGAGGGCTGTCATACCAAACCAGCCTACCCAGTTGCCGACTACCACACTGGCAACTTCCACAAGTGCCGGAACCAGGTCTGCCCAGATGGGTAGTGAAAGCGATAAGAGCAGAACATAGGGGATAAACGCGATTGCTCTTGGCAGCCCCAGCAGCGCCCAGGCTGTCGTGATTAGCCCGGCGGGCAGCAGCAGGTAGGCCAGGGTATCGATACGAACCAGTTCAAGAAGGCCCCAAATTAGCGTTGTGGCAATTAATAGAACTGCGCCGGCGAGGTGGTAGGGTTTTGACTGTGTTGGGCGCTCGGCATGAAAGGGTGGGTGGATCACCAAGAGGCCAAAAAAGATAACGGCGGTTGCAAGGCCGTGTGCCAGAACCTGCTCAAATTCAAGCCAGGCTTCTGCCAGCCTTATCCAGGTAGGGTAAAAAATTAGCACAGCGATGGCTGTGGTAATTAGATATGGCCTCGAGAGAGGCAGATTGTCTAACGTTTTCCTTAACATTGCGTGTCCGCCGGACGACTAACCTATCGACAGGATACTGTGTATAGCGATTACATAAAACTCAAATTCAATGCAAAAAAAAGCCAGCCGAAGCTGGCCTTTCTACTAACTTGCCGTGATCAGGCTTTCTGACGACGACGAGCTGCACCAAGTCCTGCAAGGCCAAGGCCTAGGAGGGCGAGGGTGCCGGGCTCAGGAACCGCTGTAGATGAAGACCAGCTGAAAGTACCGCCACCTTGGTTGGCCGAAATGTTCCACATGCCTTGAACTGAATCAACGCCATCGGTCAACGTGCCCATGCCTGATAGAGCGGCTAAGTTGGATGTTTCGTAATCCACGTTGATGTTTTCAAGGATAAACGATAGTTGTGTGCCGGCGTTCGGGCCAACAGACGCTGTTCCTTCCCATATAGTTTGCGGGCCTACAAATGGGCCATAAGCGAAATCGAAAAAAGTTACCGGGTTATCGAACGCGAAATAGTCAGCAAAATCACGTGTGATTGAGTTGACTTTTGCGTTGGGGATGTTGTCATCAAAATCGAAAGTCTTGGTGGTTGTGTTGAATACGAAATCGCTTCCCGGCAGCGATGAGAAGCTGATACCGCCTAGCATGGGTACTGCAAAAGCAAAGCTTGAGATACTAAGTAGTGCCGCGCCAATAAATCCTTTAGATAGCTTGTTCATGTACTGCCTTCTCCGTAGTTTCAAGTAAACGTATTTGGCCTTCTTACTGACGACCTTCTAGCTGCACTTGAATGCATTCCCCGTGCCATGTACTTAACGTTATGTTTTTAAAGAGTTAAAAGTTTTTCTTAGGTGTGACTTGTAAAAAAAGCTGACACTTTTGGGTCAAACTGTTTTCACTCACATATTTTGCTTGACTATCTTCAGGTGCTCGGCGATATCTTCGTTGTTAGGGGCTAGAGCGCGCGCTTGCTCAATGTATTTTGCAGCTTTCTTTTGCTGTCCACTCAAGTGAAGAATCCAGCCATAGGTATCCAGAACCGCTGGGCTGTTGGGTGCGATTTCGCTTGCCTTTTGGGCGAGCTTTAGCGCGCGGTCGCGGTCTTCCTCTCGCAGTACCCAGGCTAGGTTGTTCAGCGCCGCAACGTTATTCGGTTGCTGCGCGAGGACTTGTTCATAGTGATTTTCGGCAACCGTTTCCTGGTTGTTGGCCATCAACCAATCGGCCCTCGCAAGGTGCGCTGCAAGGTTCTGAGGGGCTTCGTTAAGCCAGCTTTCAGTGAGGCCTTCGATTGATTTTGGGTCTTGTTCTTTAGCCAGCCCGATTAGGGGAGGCATCAGTTGTATATCGCGAGTGTCTTGCCATTTTTCTGAAAGGTATTCGTAAACGGCTTCTGAACCATTTTGTTGTTTGATCAGGTTTGCTCGGGCAAGCATGGTTGCTGCCCGTTCGCCATAGGTTTTCTCTACTGCGTCGAGCGCCGTGTAGGCGTCGTCCACCTTGCCTTCCATCTGGGCGATTTTTACGGGTAACAAGGCGAGAGCGAGGTTTTCGGGTTCAAGCGCGATGGCTTCGCCTGCTTTGGCGCGGGCCTGGCTCCATTCCTTGTCGTTTACCGCCACTTGAGCTTCGGCCAATAGCAGTCTGCCATAGGCGCGCTTTACGGTTGCAGATTCTGAGTCCTGCCATTGAGAAAGGGTAGACCGCGCCTGCGTTAGTTTGCCCTGGGATAAATCTATTAACGCCGTGAGCGTGTCGGTGTTCTGTTCTAGCTCAGGGTGAGCTTTGGCGATACCGGCCAGCCAGGCTCTGGTTTCTGCGGCGGTATGATCTTGCGTATAGATTTGGCCGGCCTGTTGCAACGGGCGTATTGCATCCGGTGTGAGGGTGGCGGCGTCTATCAGCAAGTTCACGGCTTTTTCGCGTTGACCGGCTTGGGCATAGAGGCTGGCTAGTGCAACTTTTGGGGCTTGAAGTTTTGGGCCTTCCTTAACGAGCTTCTCAAGTCGTGCCCGGGCTTTGTCCGGGTTCCCGAGCTGGGTATCTGCAAGGCTTGCCAGTAAAACGGCCCGTGGGTGATCACTGTACCCGTTGAGCAGCGAGTCGCGGATTTCTGCAGCTTCTTGCTTCTCCCCTCGCTGGATCAGTAAGTTCAGGTAAGTGCTGGTAGTGGCCCAATCTGCTGGGTTGGAGGTGAAGGCCATCCGAAGTTGTCCAAGTGCTTGCTCGGGCTTGCCGTCCTTCAAGTAGTGCCTTGCCAATGCAAGTCTGAACCGTACGCGATCTGGCTCATTGCTGATGGCTTTGCTGAGGCTGGCAACGCCGCTGTCCTCATGGCCTGGAAGGCCGAGCGCCAGAACGCCGTGCATGGCCAGGAGTTCGTTGTCGTTGGGCCGAGCTTCTATGGCCCGCTCCAGTGTTTTAAGAGCAGCTTCCCCGTCTCCGGTATCAATCTGGGCCATCGTGGCTGCCCTGATGAACTGGGTGGGCGTTGTTTCGGGGTCCAGGTTTTCTGCGAGCATCTGGGCGCCTTCCTCCAGCTCACCCGTGCCTGCGGAAATCGCACCCAGCATCAGAGCAACTCTTTCGTTTTCTGGATCAAGCTTAAGGATGTCGCGCAAAATGGCTTTTGCCTCGACGAAATTTTTCTCCTTCAAAGCGGCGATGGCGGCCGCAGCTTGATCGCGTGCGCCGGTGTCCAGGTTTTCTGCCAATACCCGATTATAAAGCTGGGCTTCGGTAATCTTGCCTTGTTCCGTCAGTACTCTGGAGAGCGTAGTGAGTATATTGCGGCGTATGGGCAGGAACATGTCCGATGTTGGGAGTATGCCAACGGCATCCGTGAGAGTTTCGGATGATTGTTCCAGCTGATTCTGGCGGTATTGAGCCAGCCCTTTCCAGTATAGAGCTTCTGGTGTTTTCTCGTTTTTCTCAAGCCATTCGCTGGCGGTATTTACCGCTTGGGTGTTTTGGCCGAGGTTGAGTTGGGCTTGAAGCAGCCCGCTGACCACATCTGGATTGGTTGGGTTGCTGGAGCTGAGGTTTGTGTATAAGGCCAGCGCTTCAGGTATTTCTCCGGACCTGCGCAACGCTTCCGCACGAATTAGAGCGGTTTCAAGCTGGCTTTCTGGGGAGCTTGGTGTTTGTAGCGCCAGGGTCTCTGTAGCTGAGAGGTGTTTGCCCTGTTCCACGTAGGCTCGGGCGAGGGTGAGGGCTACGGCTTCTGGCTGCTCTTGTATCCAGGGTTCAAGCAGTTCTGCAGCCTCTCTCGGGGCGCCTACCTGTAGGTACAGATCTGCCAGGCGCACGATGTGCGCTACGTTGTTGGGGTCTTTCTGTATGGCATTTTTAACTTCGAGCAGAGCGGATCGGAATTGGCCTTGTTCGGAGTAGGTCTCGGCCCGGTTAATGTGCGACAGAGCTTCTGATGAATCTGGGCCGCCGTTGCACCCGGAAAGCATTGGGAGTGTGAGCAGTAGGCTGCCTGCAAGCACCAGCCCGGGAAGTGACTTGAGTGTTTTTTGTCTTGTTATCATGTAAACCGTGCTCCTTGAGGCGTTCGCTGCCATCGCGTACTGGGAAGCTGCTCAGACTTCCGAGGCCGCTGCCGATGCCGATGTGTCGATTTTATATTTGTCGGTAAGGTTATAGAGCGTGGGGCGGGTAACGCCCAAAAGCCGAGAGGCCTGGGTCATATTGAAGCCGCTGGTCTGAAGCGCCTGAAGGATAGCCTTGCTTTCAGCCTGTTCGCGCACTTGGCGAAGGTTCAGGTGGCTCACTCCAGGCTGTTCGCACGCGGGTAGTTCCAGATCTTCACTGGTTATCCGCTTGCCATCCGCCATGATGGTGGCTCGCTTCACTTTGTTGATCATCTCGCGCACGTTGCCTGGCCATGAGTAACTGTTGATGGATTTTACGGCGTCGTCGGAGAAGGTGAGGTTTTGCCTGTCCATTTGCTTACCGAGGGACTTTAGCAATGACTGGGCAATCACCAAAGCGTCTCCGTCGCGCTCTCTAACCGCGGGTACGTCGAGGGTTATTTCGCTGATCCTGTAGTATAAATCTTCACGGAAATCACCGTTTGCAATCAGCTGGGCTACGTTCCGGTGAGTGGCGCACACCACGCGAACATCCACAGGTATAGGCTTTACTGAGCCTACTCTGTCTACCACTCGCTCTTGTAGGAAGCGTAAAAGCTTGGCTTGGAGCGACATGGGCATATCGCCAATTTCATCAAGAAACAGGGTGCCACCGTTTGCGCTTTCAATCTTGCCTTTCTTGGCTTGCGTAGCCCCGGTAAAGGAGCCTTTTTCGAAGCCAAACAATTCGCTTTCCAGAAGGTTTTCAGGAATGGCGGCGCAGTTGATGGCCGCAAATGCATTGCCGGCTCTCGGGCTCAATTGGTGTAGGGCCCGTGCAAGAACCTCTTTGCCTGTTCCGGTTTCACCCGTGATGAGGGTTGTTATATCTGTTGGGGCGACTTTCTCCAGCGTGCGGCAGAGAGTCATCATTTGCGGGCTGGCAGCGATAATGCCCTTGATGTTTGTGCCGTTGCCTTGCTGTGACAGGGCCTGGTTATCTCGCTCAAGTTCAGCAAGCCGAAACGCTCTGTTCACCACGAATGTAAGGATGTCGGCGTCCAAAGGCTTTTGGTAAAAATCGGACGCGCCCATGCCAATGGCCTTCACGGCGTTTTCTTTGTCTTCACGGCCGGTTACTACAATCACCTTGGTCATAGGTGCAAGCCGAAGAATTTCTTCCAGCAGTGCGAACCCTTCTGTTGCTCCCCCGGGGTCTGGCGGCAAGCCGAGATCCAGTGTGACAACATCAGGCTCTTCGCGCCTAAGCACAGCAAGGGCGGCGTCTCTGTCTGAGGCGACAGTTACTTCGAGATCCTCGCTGAAACACCAGCGCATTTGGCTTTGCAGGCCGGGATCATCCTCTACGATCAGTAGTCGTCTAGTCACAGCGGCAACAATTCCTTTGTTTTAGATGTTCCAATATATCTGATTCTTAACTGAACATTGACACTTTGCAATGATCGATTTGATTGATCTGCATGAGCGCCAGTTAATTGACGATTTGTTCCGGGCCTGAGGCGGCGAGAATCGAACGTTCGATCGCTTGTGTATGGCTATAGGCTCGGTTATCCAATAATGGAATACGAATGGAGAAGCAGGAGCCTACGCCGGGTTCACTGGTTGCATCGAGGGTGCCTCCCAGTTCTCGGATGTACTCTCGAGCTTGGTAGGCGCCAATACCCATACCGGTGAGGCCTTTTGTGCTTTCAAAAGGCTTAAACAGCCGGCCATTGATAAAATCTTCTGTCATACCGCAGCCAGTGTCCTGAATAAACAGCATTACGTTGCCCCGGGCAATTTTAAGGGACAGGGTAACCTCTCCGTCAGGTGGTGTGGCATCTTGTGCGTTCTGGATGAGGTGGCCCAGCACGCTTCGCAATTGTTCAGGGTCTGCGCTGATCATGATCTTTGGTGCTTGCTTCTCCAGCGTGGGTATCGGGTGCTGTCGGTTGTAATGTTCCAATAGGCTGGCTACCAGGTTGGTCAGGTCCAGAGCTTTGATCCCATCTTCAGCACCTGCTGATGGCTTGCGAATGTGATCCACCAAGTTGGACATTTTGCGAACGGCGTGGTCTGTAGTATTGATCATGTCGTCTATAAACGCTGGGTTATTTCTGTGTTTTTGAGCGTTGTTCACCAGTAGAGACAATTGTGCAATGACGGTTTTTAAATCGTGCACCATGAAAGCAGAGGCTTTGCTTACCGCTTCGAATTGCATGGCCCGCGAAAGCCGGTTCTGTGCATCCGCCTGAGCCAGTAGGTTGCAGGTTTGGCGGGCGACGACTTTGATTAGATCGAAGTTCTCCCAGTTCAGATCTACCCGTGCATAGGGGTGGCCTATCATGGCAATGCCATAGAGTTCGTTACCGAGGTAGAGCGGAATCACTAGCCAGGCGTCTGGGGTTTTGGTTATGGCGTCGGGGATCTCCAGCAGGTCGTAGCTCACCGGATCGGCTTTGTATTCATCCAGGTTCACAATCCACTCTTTCTCGTTGAATAAGCGCACCAGTTCGGCGTCTTCATCAATCACTGTGTATCTGGGGGTAGCCAGGTTGGCGGATTCTTTCAGGGTGTAGGATCCCTGTTCGCTTTTGAGCCAAATAGCGCCCGCGTTACTTTCTACCAAGCCGGCAAGGATTCGGATTGCACGCTGCGGAAGCGGGGGCTCATCGCTGAGGTCGGCAAGTTCTTTGGTCAGTTTTAACCATTCTTCGCGGTAATCGTATTTGTAGTCGAAAAAATTCTGGCTAATCAAGACCATGAGTTTTGCGCGTATGCGCCGGGAGAGTACCAGTGTTACCAGGAAGACGAGCGCTACGGCTGACAGCAGTACTTGTAAGGCTTCGCCCCAGTTGCCACCGAGAATTCGTACATAATAACCACTTACAGAAAGCAGTAGCAGGTATGCGCCGGCGAGTATCAAGGTGCCTGCATGAAAGACCGCTGATCGGGAAAGCTGGAAATCGATTGGCTGCTTGCGGGTGTTGACAACGTTGATAGCAAACAGCGGAACCAGCGCAGCGTTAACGAACCCGCGAGCGTTCCAGAATGAGTCGGCGATTCCGCCAAACAGTAGCGCGTCGGCGTACATCAAGAAATCAAAGATGAAGATGGTGGCGGTACCAATGCACAGGTATTTCATGCTGGAACGGCCAAAGGCGGGTGCGTTTCTCCAGATTTGCTCAACCAGGGAGAGGCCGAGTAACGACAGCGCAACCTGGCCGATAAGTTTGGTTTTACCATCTACCAGCGCGAGCCCAAAAATGAATTCAAGGCTGCCTAGGGCGAGCAGGGTAACCAGCAGGACGGCTGTTGCGATCCCCAGGAACTTTTTGATTTGCCCGCTCAGGCGGCCTTGCCGATATGTATCCCTGAGCATGGCGAACAGGAGCAGGATCCACGCGGTATCTCGAAGCAGTTCCAACAGGTAGCGAATGAAAAAGCCGGGCAGACCCCAGAGGCTTTGAGTGACCAGGCTGGATGCCCATAAGGTAGTGACCAGCGCCGCAATAAAGAGCGCCCGGTCTATGTCACGCCTTAAATAACGGGTGCCCACGAGCACCGCAAGTATTGCGAATACTGCGGCCGCCGCGCCGTGGCTTATCACGCTTAAATCTGGAAGCATGTAACCTGCCTATTCCTTGGATAGGTATAGTTTGATGTGGGCGGCGGTTCTGTGCAACTCCTGGGTAACGTTGACGGTGTGTTATAGCGGAGTTTTGTTGTTTTTGTAGAAGTGAAATATCTCTTTCAGTGGGCGCTTAGCTGTAAAGCCGAACTCATTTTCAAACTCTCTGCCGTCGATCACCACCGGGTATTTAAAAAAGCCCATAAGGTAGGCGGGAAAGCGTCGTAGCCCTAGCGTACGCAGTATAAGTCGTGGCAGGAGAGGAGGAATAGACGGCACCGGGATTCGTGTGCAGCCGCACAATTGAAGCGCTCGCTGGTAGGCCACCCAATCGCATGGCGCCACGTTGAAAATCCCCCTTACTGGTTTTTTATATGCCAAGGCTACGGCGTCTGCCATGTCATCTATGTGTATAAATTGCATCATCGGTGAGAATCCGGCCAGCACGGGCGCTCGCTGGCTTGCGAGTAGAGCGCTCACGGTGTTCCGAACGCCGGGCCCCACTATGTTGCAGGGGCGCAGAATGCTGATGTTTAGCTCCGGGTAGCGCCACAAGTAGATGCTTGCCAGGTTTTCCAGCTCTACCGAATCAATCAAGTCTGCGCTTAAGCCCGCACTTTTCAGCGGTGCCGACTCGGTGATTAAGGCAGGGTTGTAGGCCATGGCTCCGTATACATGGTAGGTAGAAAGCACAACCACCCGGCGTACGTTGTACTTCTGGCTAAGATCCAGCAGCTTTTGCGTTCCCAGTACATTGGCGTTGTAGCGTCGCATGCGTGTGAGTTGACTGGACCGGATGCGGCCTAAGTGGATAACGCCGTCGAACTTGTATTGGCGAAACAGATCTTCCAAAAGGCGATGATTCAAATCCATGCAGTAGCTGGGGATGTCGTCGCCAAGGGGCACCTGAGTGCGCGCGTCTACGGCTACCAGATTGCAGGTTTTCTGGAGTCGTTTGATCACTTGCTGGGCGAGAGACCCGGCTGCGCCTGTAACCAGAATGTTGGGTTTGCGTTGCTTGGTTGTTGGGGAGGTCATCAGAACAGCCTTTTTCTTTCTTTCAGGCCTTTATCAATAAGGCGATTTATTTCCGTTTTTACCTGCTCAACACGCTCGCCTACCTGCGTTTCTGATATGTCCTCACCATCAAAATACATAGGTGGGCCGAAATTCAGGTGAACCTTGGCAGGTAATACGACAGGCATTGCGAGCGGGGCATAGGGTATGCCCAGGGCTTTGGCCAAAGGTTTGATGTTGGCGATGGCGGGTATGGTTTCTTCACAGCCCACTACACCTACGGGCACGATGGCTGCGTTGTACTTCATGGCCAGGTGCATAAAGCCTGGGCCAAAGCGCTGGAGCTTGTAGCGATCCCGGTAGAGCTTGCCGGAGCCGCGTACACCTTCAGGGAAAACGATGATGGCTTCGTGGTTGGCGAGCATCCTGGCGCAATTTACCGGGTCGCCCAGTACCGCGCCCACCTCATTGAGCATGTTTCCGAGCCAGGGCACCGTTGGGAAGAAGCGTTCAATCATGGCGCGGGGGATACGCGGGCTTTTCGTGCGGGAGGCCAGTGCGTAGCCAATGAGTATGCCATCAATCGGGAGCTGCCCGCTGTGGTTACCCACGATCAGAACTGGCCCTTGCGCGGGAATATGGTCAACACCCTGCGCTTCTGTGCGGAAGTACTTTTCGTAAATCGGCTTGGCCAAGGAGAGCCCGTATTTGACGGTCTCATTGTTATAGCCCCAAGGATCGTACCCCAGGGTGCCTATGGGTTTTCGAATGCGGTTGATGTGTTCGTCCAGCTCGGTCGAGACCAGACGGGACTTCAAAAAAGATACCAGGCTCATGGGCACTCCCTTAACGCGGCCTCTATCTGCAGTGAGTATCTGCAGCGGTTTTCAGCCACGCCCGATGAGAACTCCCAGCGTATGGCTCTGGCCGTTATTAAGCACGTGATAATCGCTGGCTGCATTGGCAGTTTCGACACACAGCATTGTCTGCCAGGCAGAGTTCGGAAAATCGCTCAGGTTTTTGGCCTTGTCGGGGCCGGGGTTCCATACAACGGTAGAATCACTTCCAACCGCGATAAGCTTGCGACTTGTGCTGGGTGTTACGACTGTTAGCGGTTCGCCGCATTCATATACGCGGTCGGTTTCGCCTTCAAAATAAACCGGGCCGTCTTGGGTGCAGTATTCCCAGTCTTTGAGGGTATCTATGTAATGGCTATGGCCTAACCCCAAAACCCTTGAGCGGGTGATGTCGATTGTTGGAAGGTAGGTGTGCAATGCTTGGCTATAGGCAAGCGGGTCACTATCAAGGTTTGTAGTGGTGAGCGCTAGCTGGCAACCTCGCACTGAAAAGCTGAAGGTCAGCAGAGCCAGGGCGTGGCCAGCCCAAACGTTACTGAAGTCGTCGTTGGCATCCAGAGACAGGGAGATTTCCACTTCATGGGCGCTCTCGCTTACATCTTCCAGCTTCCATAGCGCTGTGCGGCCAAACCCGTGCGCACGTTGTGTTTTTAGCCGTTTACGCACCTCTGGCGCGTTGCGGGCCGGCTCGCCAAACCACGGCCAGCATATGGGGATACCACCGCGTATAGCGCGCCCGGGCTCAAATCGCGCATCGGGGCTCAGCCATAGCCAGTCTGGCTCGTCCTTCGGGGTAAACCGGGTAAGATGTGCGCCTTGCAGGAATACCGTGGCTTCGAATAACGGGTGATGAACCTCTAGCGCTTCCAGCTGACCAATCGTTTTCCAGCGGGTGAAAGACCATTGCCCCGGGGAGAGATGTATAGGCGGTTTGTTGCTGCTTTCGGGCATAAGGCTTGGTTCCGGTCTTAAATGCGTCTTCTTGCTTAGAGAGTAAATTAAAACCGTGTTGTGGGCGACCACTGCCTATAAAATAACCGCAACCGCTTCGGGTGCAGAGCGTTTAAAATCAGACCTGTCGGTTTACTAAGGAATGTCATTGGATAAAACACAGTGGTTTGATGAGCTTGCATGGGGCCTCAGTGAGTGTGGCTGGATGAGCTTTGATATTACAACCTGGTTGGGGCCTGAGCTTTTGCGTTCACTCCAGAGTGAAATCATTGCCCTCGATCAGAGCGATGCACTAAAAGGCGCAGGCGTAGGGCGGGGTAGTGCGCCCGTTCGGGATCGTTCGGTGCGCCGCGACAAGATCGCTTGGCTACAGGGTGCTTCGCCGCCACAGGTTGAATTGTTCGGTTTTCTTGAACGCCTGCGCCTGGAATTGAATCAACGATTTTTTTTGGGCCTGAAGCGTTTTGAGGCCCACTACGCAACCTATCATTGCGGTGATTTTTATAAGGCCCATGTAGACAGCTTTCAGGGCCGGGCGTCTCGTATTGTAAGTTTGGTGCTCTACCTGAATGATGACTGGCAACCTTTGGATGGGGGTGCGCTTCAGATCTTTAATCGGGAAAGTGAAAACGAGGTCTGCGGCCTGGTTTTGCCGGAGATGGGAAGGGTGGCGCTGTTCATGAGCGAAGAGATCCGTCATGAGGTTCTTGAAGCTCATCGCACCCGTTACAGCCTTGCGTGTTGGTTCCGGCAGGATGTCATTCCGCTGCCGCTGTCTGCAGTTATATAGCACTAATTGTTTAGGTGTCCGGATTTGCCGTTGTAGTCCGCAAACCCTTTTGTTAACATTCGCGCCGCTTTCGGGGATATTGTCCTGAAACGCCGTTATGGTGGCTCCATTGGTGCCTCCGCAACATGAAACCGCGAACCCGGTCAGGCCCGGAAGGGAGCAGCCGCAGCGGTGGAATTGTGTGCCGGAGTGTCGCTGATGGGGCCACCCCCAGATTTTCTTTTTTTACCTCTCTTCTGAATCCCCTCAAGCTTTGATCTCTGTGCCTTATAACTTCTTATAGCCCCGTGTCCATGCTAAAGTTGCAGGCGTTTTTCTCAGCATTTGGCGGATCATGAGCTACCAGGTACTTGCCCGTAAATGGCGTCCTCGCACCTTTGAAGATATGGTGGGCCAGGAACACGTTCTCCAGGCGTTAATTCACGCACTGGAAAACCAGCGCCTGCACCATGCCTATCTGTTTACCGGCACCCGTGGCGTGGGTAAAACCACCATTGGGCGCCTATTGGCCCGCTGTCTTAACTGCGAGACCGGCATTACTCCGCGCCCCTGTGGTACTTGTTCCAGTTGCGTGGAAATTCAGGAAGGTCGGTTTGTTGATCTGATTGAAATCGATGCCGCATCCCGTACCGGTGTGGACGACATGCGGGAGCTAACGGATAACGTTCAGTACGCGCCCAGCCGTGGCCGCTACAAGGTGTACCTCATTGACGAGGTACACATGCTTACCAATCAGTCGTTTAACGCGTTTCTCAAAACCCTTGAAGAGCCACCGGAGCATGTGAAGTTTCTGCTGGCCACCACCGACCCCCAGAAACTGCCGGTAACCGTTCTCTCACGCTGTTTGCAGTTCAATCTCAAGCGCATGACGCCAGAACACATTGCCGGGCACCTTACGCACGTTCTGACAGCTGAACAGATTCCCTTCGAAGAGCCAGCCCTTTGGCTGTTGGCCCGTGCTGCCGATGGCAGTATGCGTGATGCCTTAAGCCTGACTGATCAGGCCATTGCGTTTGGCAACCAGAAGCTTTCTGCCAGCGATGTCAGCAGCATGCTGGGTACCATTGACCAGCAGGATATAGAGCGAATTGTAAGTTCGCTGGTAGATCGTGATGGCCCTGGGCTGCTTGCAGAAATCAGTCGTATTGCGGATTTTGCACCGGATTACAGCATTATACTTGCGGATCTGTTGTCCTTGTTCCATCGGGTAACCATGGAGCAGGTGGTACCTGGCAGTGCCGACAATGCGCTAGGTGATGCTGCACAGGTGCAGTCGTTGGCCCGTAAATTAAGCGCCGAAGACGCCCAGCTGTTCTATCAGGCTGCTCTGATGGGCCGCAAAGACCTGGCGATTACACCCGATGCCCGAATGGGCTTCGAAATGACACTGTTGCGTATGCTGGCATTCCGCCCTGGGTCTGATCGCCGAGGGCCACCTGCGGCGAATAGTGCCGGTTCGGTGCCCGATGGCGAACCCCGGGATGAACCTGAGCCTGAACCCGAATTCGAGCCAGCGCCGGAACCGCTACAAGAGCCCATGCCTGCGGCGGCAGACGCCCCCTTGGTGCCCGAGCTGTCGCAGAAAAGCGCGCCTGTTGTTGATGAGGCTCCAGAGCCATCTCTGCTTGAGGGGGTAAAAGAAACCCCGGCTGAACCGGTGCCAGCGGCCCTCCCTGAAGGCGAGTTTGTTTGGGAGCGCGATTTCCGTAGCCTGGGTATTGTGGGTATGCCCGGCAACTTGGCCAGCCACAGCACTATGTCCCGTGCCGGCGATATTATTACGCTGCTTATCGACACCGGACACGCTCGGCTGTTGAACGCTCGGCATGAAGAAAAAATTCTGGCTGCCTTGAGAAATCACTTCGGCGACGCCATTCAATTAAAGATAGAGCAGGGCGACGCGGGATCACATACGCCGGCGGCTTATGAAGAACGGCAGCGTAAAGCGCGTCAGGCTGCGGCAGAAGATTCTATCCGCAACGATCCGTTGGTTAAGTCCATTGTTGAACGGTTTGAGGCAAGGGTAGTCGAAGACAGTATTCGGCCAACCAAAGACCGGCCAATAGAGACAAGCAGGAGATAAAAGCATGATGAATGATATGGGCGGCCTGATGAAAAAGGCCCAGAAAATGCAAGAAGACATGCAGAAAGCGCAAGAAGAAGCTGCGAAAGCCGAAATCACCGGTGAAGCAGGCGCAGGCTTGGTGAAAGTTACCATGAATGGTCGACACGACGTGCGCAAGGTAGATATCGACCCTTCTCTGCTGACTGAAGAAAAGGACATTCTTGAAGACCTTTTGGCGGCAGCCATAAACGACGCCGTGCGCCGTGTGGAAGCCAACCAGAAGGATAAGATGTCGGGTTTGATGTCTGGTATGGGCATGCCCCCTGGCTTCAAGATGCCGTTTTAAGGCTTTTTCCTGAATTGCAGTTTGAGGATGTTTCATGGCATTCAGCCCTCTGGTTGATGAACTTGTCGAATCTCTCCGGTGTTTGCCGGGGGTTGGCCAAAAAAGCGCCCAGCGCATGGCCTTTCACTTGCTTGAGCGCGCACGCTCGGGTGGCGCTCGGCTTTCTGATGCGTTGAGCAATGCCATGGACGGCGTTCGCCGCTGTGAAAGCTGCCAGAATTTTTCAGATACCGAAGTGTGTGGAATTTGTGAGAACGCCGCCCGGCGTAACGGCACACTCTGCGTGGTAGAAAGCCCGTCGGATCTGCTGGCTATTGAGCAGGCCGGGGATTACAAAGGCAGCTATTTTGTGCTGATGGGGCACTTGTCGCCCATTGACGGAGTGGGCCCTGAGGAAATCGGAATCGAGCGACTACTGCGACGGGTCCGCTCTGATGGCGTGACCGAGCTTATTCTGGCGACTAACCCAACTGTGGAAGGTGAAGCGACTGCCCACTATATCTCCGACAGGCTTGATGGCCTGGATATTCTCATCACTCGTCTTGCGCACGGCATACCGGTGGGTGGCGAACTTGGCTACGTAGACGGTTTTACGCTCACCCACGCGTTTCGCGGTAGAAAACCTCTGCTGGACTGATTCCGCACCAGCGCTTCAACGGCGCTTTTAACTGGCTTTTTTTATGACATTTTCTGTGCCCGCTATCGATGTTCCACCGGCCCCCGAAACCATCGATTGGATTTTGCTACCAGATGAACTGGATACGTGGCTAGACAGCGCCCCAGGGCTGCCCTTGGTACTGGATACTGAGTTTGAGCGGGTAAATACCTTTTATCCTATTCCCGGGCTGGTTCAGTTGGGGCTGGGTGATCGCTTTTGCCTTGTTGATCCTGATGTGGCGGAGCAGTCTGTTCGTTTCCGTGAGGTTATTGCAGATCCTGCGGTTACCAAATTGCTGTACGCCATGAGTGAAGATCTCGAGTTGTTTCGGGATTGGCTCGGAATACGCCCCAAAGGCGTTGTAGATTTGCAGATTGGTGCCGCTATGGCGGGTGCAGGCTTTTCCTTGGGTTACGCACGGCTTGTTGAAACCCTGTTCGGCGAGGCATTGGATAAATCTGTGACGCGCTCTGACTGGATTTCCCGCCCCCTGAGTGATGCTCAGCAGCGTTACGCGGTTGACGACATACGCTTTCTTGCACCCATGCACCAGTGGGTGAATGCGCACCTTCGGGAACGAGGCCTTGAAGCCGCGCTAGTGGAGGAATCTACCCGATTTGCAGATGAGCTCGCAGGGCAGGACGACCCAGACACTCATTATCTTCGCCTGCGCGGTGGTTGGGCCTTAACCGCCCAACAACAACTGGTTCTGAAAAAGCTGGTGGTGTGGCGCGAGGTTGAAGGCAGAGAGCGCGACCGACCCCGTGGCCGAGTGCTGGCGGATCCTTTATTGATTGCTATTGCAGACCAACTGCCCAAATCTATCGCCGAACTTTCCGATATTCAAGGTGTTCCCGGAGGCGTGGTTCGCCGGTATGGCCAGGTGTTGCTTGAGCTTATCGAAGCTGGGCGCAACGGTGATCCTTCTGGGCTCACACCCATTGCGCCACCCTTAACCCGGGATCAGCAAATGGGCTTTAAAGAGCTAAAACGGATTTTCAGGAGAGCTTCGGAAGCCGCTGATATACCCGTTGAATTGGTTGCGCCAAGAAAGCGGCTGGAAAAGGTTATGCAGGATAAAACCCTGGCCCAGAGCCCGTTTTTTCATGGCTGGCGCGCGGAGATTCTTGAGCCGGTAATGAACGATATTGAGGATTATCTTAAATCATGAAAGATCGGGAGTTTGTGTCTGTTTTCCGAAGCAGCAAGAAAAGCGATACCTATATTTTTGTTCGTCGTGGACAGAAATGGGATGAGTTACCTGACAGCCTGAAAACTATTTTTGGCAACCCGGTTCATTCCATGGATCTGATAATGACCCCAGACCGAAAACTCTCCCGAACAACTGGGGAGCAAGTGTTGAAGGCCATCGCTGAAAAAGATTTCTTCCTTCAGATGCCTGAAGAGCGCAGCGGTTACGTTGTAGACTTCCGCACAAAACCGGGGATGAGTGATTCATGATTGCCCAAATCCCATTCTGGCAGCGTAAACGCCTGAGCGAGATGACCCCGCGGGAATGGGAATCCCTGTGTGACGGTTGCGGCAAATGTTGCCTGAACAAGCTTGAAGATGAAGACACCGGCGAGGTGTACCACACCGACCTGGTGTGCCGTTATATGGACGACGACACCTGCCAATGCACGGTTTATGCGGATCGCCTCCAAAAGGTGCCGGGCTGCACCGTGCTGACACCGGATACGGTGAGCGATTACCATTGGCTGCCCCATACGTGTGCCTATCGCACGCTCGCAGAGGGTAGGCCACTTGCGGATTGGCACCCGCTGCGCAGTGGCACCCCGGATTCGGTTCACGAAGCGGGTGTATCCATACGCCATAAGGTGATCCACGAGAACCGGGTGGCAGAAGAAGACTGGGAAGAACACATCATTCACTGGATTTTGTAATGATCGATACTGACGCACAAACTGCATACAACATTTTCTGGATCGCCTACGTTATTGCTTTTGTCGTGCTTTTTTACATGATGACAAAACTGTTTCGTGTTTTACCGCTATACGGCCTTCGCACACTGCTGCTTGCAGCACTGGTTGCTTTCCTGCTTACGCCCGTAGAGTCCCCGGAGCTTGTGGGCTGGTGGATTCCTGCCTGGCTATTCGGAGGCTACGAACTCATCCTGGGTGAGGCCGACGCCGCCGGCCGGGCATGGCTCAATCTGGGCATTGGCGGCTTGGTCATGTTGCTTGTCTGGATTCTGGATATGGTGCGCTACCGGCTGACAAAACGTTGAGGCTCCCCCCACACATATTTCTGAGAGCGACAATGTCGAGACTGCTGACGCTGGTTTTAGTCACTGCTGTATGGCTGCCCGGAACGCTTTGGGCCCAAGAGACCACCACACTGACGCTGCCCGAGCGTGCAGATGTTCGGATTATTGTGGATATTTCCGGATCCATGAAGCAAACCGACCCCAATGATTTGCGGCAGCCTGCTGTGCGGCTTTTGGCCCGGGTTATTCCGGAAGGAAACACCGCCGGCGTTTGGACCTTCGGTCAGTACGTGAATATGCTGGTGCCCCACGGTGAGGTTACGGACTCCTGGCGCAAAACGGCGATTGACCGCTCCCAACAAATAAACTCTGTGGCACTGCGCACCAACCTTGGCAAAGCCATTGAGGTTGCCAGTGACGATTATGTAACCGGTGGCACGCTGGAGAATACCCATTTTATTCTGCTGACAGACGGCAACGTGGATATCTCCGACAGCGCCGATGTAAATCAGGCTGAAGAAGAGAGAATACTGGGTGAGATTTTGACGAACCTGGCAGCCAGAGGCGCCACATTTCACCCGGTTGCACTCTCAGATTTGGCAGATGCAGGTTTTTTGAAGACCCTTGCCGAGAAGTCTCAGGGCAGTTTTAGAATCGCGGACACGGCAGAATCTCTCAATCTGGCTTTTTTGGACGCCTTGAATAGCGCGGCCCCCCAAGAACAGATTCCGATTGAGGGCAATGCCTTTACGGTTGATAGCGGAGTTAAGGAATTTACCGCACTGATTTTTCGCGACCAGATTAAAGCCGGCGAGACGGCAGAGCCAGCAGGCTTGCAGTTGATCCAGCCTGATGGAGAAACGCTTCTCCAGACAGCCCAGCCCGGCAATGTTCGTTGGGCCCGGGAAGAGGCCTACGATCTGGTGACTATAACCGAGCCCCAGGCCGGCGAGTGGCGCTTAAAAGGTGAGTTGGGTGAGGGCAGCCGCGTGACGGTTGTTAGTGATCTGCGAATGGTTGTCGGCCCCGTTCCCGCCACATTTACAGCCAAATCACCGGTTGAAGTTCGCGTAGCCTTTTTTGAAAAAACAGAGAAAGTGATAAACCCGGAGTTTCTTGATGTAATAAGCGTAGAGCTTAGCCTTACCTCAGAAGACGGCCATAGCGGCAGCAAGGCCCTTTCACCAGAACAGCCGCCGGAAGATGGTGAGTACACAGACACCATCAACAAGCTGCCGACTGAAGGTCTGTACCGGATTGATATTGTTGCGGATGGCAAAACCTTTGCCCGTAAATTCACCGCGACAACCGAGTTTATGGTGCCTGTGGGGCTGGTTGAATCAACACTAGAAGCGCCTATAGATATAAGCTTTGCCGAGCAGGCAGAACCTGCCCCCCAACCGGCAGCTGAACCAGAAGAAGAGCCTTCTAACGAAGAGGAGCCTTCAGCGATAAAAGAACCCTCAGCGATAAATGAGCCCTCAGCAGTAAAAGACGCCATAGCTGAAAAAGCGCAGGAAGATGAGTCGGCATTGCCCATGCCGGTCTGGATGATTGGAGCGGGTGGGGGTTTGCTCCTGGTTATTGCACTGATTATTTTCTTGTTGAGGCGCAAGCGCCGTAGCGAACAAGCTGAAGTCTCTACGGCGAGTGAAGAAACCGAAAGCCTGGATGACTTGCAACAGGAAATGGCAGACATTGAGGCAGAAACTCCGGTATTGATGCCGGAAGAGCCTGAAGAGCTGGAAGAAAACATCCCCGAGCTGACTGAGCCGGCGCAAGATGAAGAAGAATTCGGCCTGGACGATTTCGACCTGTCCGAATTTGACGATTTACCCGAGTACGATTCATCCGATAGCCTCGATCCGGACACCAAACCGGGCGAAGAGCCAGATGATGAGCAGAAAAAGTAACCAATAGGAATGACACAGATGAAGTTTACCGGTACCGATAATTATGTAGCCACCGATGACCTGCAAATGGCCGTAAATGCGGCCATTACGCTGCAACGCCCACTGTTGATCAAAGGCGAGCCCGGCACCGGCAAAACCTTGCTGGCAGAGGAAATGGCAAGCTCGTTGGGTATGCGGCTGATTCCCTGGCACATCAAATCGACCACCAAGGCTCAGCAAGGTTTGTACGAGTACGATGCGGTCTCCCGTTTACGGGATTCCCAGTTGGGAGATGCGAAGGTAAATGACATCAGCAACTACATCGTTAAAGGTAAGCTCTGGGAAGCCTTTGAGGCCGATGACCAGGTTGTGTTGCTGATTGATGAAATCGACAAAGCCGATATCGAGTTCCCGAACGATCTGCTGCTTGAGCTGGATCGCATGGAATTCTATGTGTACGAAACCCAGCAGTTCGTAAAAGCCGCTAAGCGGCCAATCGTGGTTATTACCAGTAACAACGAAAAGGAACTGCCAGACGCCTTCTTGCGTCGTTGCTTTTTCCACTACATCAACTTCCCCGATCGGAACACCATGCAGGACATCGTGGATGTTCATTTCCCGGGTCTTCAGCAACAGGTTGTAAAGGATGCACTTGAGGTGTTCTTTGATGTGCGCAAGGTACCGGGCCTGAAGAAAAAGCCTTCTACCTCCGAGCTGATCGATTGGTTGAAGCTGCTCATGGCTGACGAGCTGTCCGCAAAGATGCTGCAAGAAAAAGACAGCAGCTCTGCGCTGCCGCCGTTGTATGGTGCCTTGGTGAAAAACGAGCAGGACGTACACCTGCTGCAAAAGCTGGCGTTTATGGCCCGCCGTCGCGGCTGAATTTCGGCAAGAGTGCAGTTTTATGTTGATTGATTTCTTTCTCGAAGTGCGGCGGGCCAAGGTGCCTGCCAGCCTGCGTGAGTTCCTCGATCTGCTGGAGGCGCTGCAACAGCGGCTTGCCTTTGCGGATATGGAGGAATTCTATTATCTGGCGCGCTTGTGCCTGGTGAAGGATGAGCGCCACTTCGACAAGTTTGACCGGGCGTTCAAAGCCTATTTCGACGGCATTGAGCACCTGGATGAGTTGCTGGAAGCTCTGATTCCGGATGAGTGGCTTCGCGCAGAGTTTGAGAAGAACCTGAGCGAGGAAGAAAAAGCCAAGATCGACTCCCTTGGCGGCCTGGAAGAACTGATCGAAACCTTCAAGAAACGAATGGAGGAGCAAAAGGAGCGTCACGCCGGCGGTAACAAGTGGATTGGAACCGGTGGTACGTCGCCCTTTGGTGCCGATGGCTACAACCCCGAAGGCTTTCGTATCGGTCAGAAAAAAGGGCGTCACGGGCGAGCGATTAAAGTTTGGGAAAAGCGTGAGTTCAAAGATCTGGATGACAGCGTCACTCTGGGTATACGCAACATCAAAGTGGCCCTTCGGCGGCTGCGTAAGTTTGCTCGCCAGGGCGCAGCAGACAAACTGGATTTGGACGACACCATTCGATCCACGGCCCGTAATGCGGGATATCTGGATCTGAAGATGGTGCCCGAGCGCCACAACGCGGCCAAAGTTCTGATCTTTTTTGATGTGGGTGGCTCCATGGACCCCCACGTGCGGGTGTGCGAAGAGCTGTTTTCAGCCGCGCGCATGGAATTTAAGCACATGGAGTACTTCTACTTTCACAACTTTGTGTATGAGAGCGTGTGGACACAGAATATCCGACGTATGAATGAGACGACCAGTACGTGGGACGTCCTCCATAAGTACCCATCAGACTACAAAGTGATCTTCGTGGGTGATGCCACTATGGCTCCCTATGAGATCTCTCATCCGGGTGGTTCCATCGAACACTGGAATGAAGAGGCTGGTGCCACTTGGTTTCAGCGCATCAACGAGCACTTCCGTAAGGTGGTGTGGATCAACCCGCTACCCAGGGATTATTGGGGAACGGGAGGCTCGTTGGGTATGACCAAGCAGCTTGTGAATAACCACATGTACCCGCTTACCGTGGAAGGCCTGGAATCGGCCATGAAATATTTGAGCAAATAAAAAAGCCGATGCGGTTGAGACATCGGCAAAGCTCGGCATATCAAACGGGGGTGTATTGAATACATCCCCGTTTTTGTTTATAGCAAATACAAAGCCAAAACAAAAAATTCATATAAATACATGCGGTTGGCTATATTTTTTGGCGAGACCTTGTCTTTGTTACCTTGTGGTGACGTCTCTTTGTGTCAAATAATCCGACGCTATTCTGCCTCTCCTGCGTGCTTTGGGCCTGGATCTTGAGTTTCTGATTTGGTGATCTGGATACCGTTCTTCGCTGTTACCGAGTGTTACTCTTTCTGCCGGTTTGTTGCAGAACCCTGTTGAGTTCACAGAGGCAGCGAATTCAAGGCGGCACGTTCAGAGACGGCAGGAGCAGGAGGCTTATGTTTGGCCTAGATAAGACAAAAAGATGCCGGGGCAGGCAACCTAAAGGATTGGATATTGCCCCAATTGCTGTGGCAGTTCTGATGATGCTGGGCAGTGGCCTGGTTACCGCGCTCCCTCTCGATGACGAAATCGCTGAGCTGAAAGCCGAAATCTCCGCCCATGCAGGTGAGGTGTTTCAGCTTGAACAACGGGTGCTTCATCCGGTTAATACGCGCCTGGCCGTTTTCCTGACACTTGCCAATCGAGACGGTCTCGATTTGGATTCAGTGGAATTGTTCGTTAATGGCGAGCCTGTCGCTTCCCACATGTATACCACTCGGGAGGCGGGCTCGTTGCAACAGGGTGGTGTTCAGCAGCTCTTTACCGGCAATCTGGCTAACGGCGCACACGAACTGAAAGCGGTGATAACAGCGCGGGCGGCCAATGACCGGTTTGTGCGCAGGGAGTCCACCCATCGCTTTCAGAAACGGCCCGGCGCTCTTCGTTTGCAGATGGCTCTGGACGCCAAAGCACCAGACTACGAACCCCGTGTTTCTTTTGTTGAGTGGAAGTAATCAGTCATGAGGCTGATCATGCTTAACAATGCAGGGGTTCGCACGATTATGGTTGCCCTTTCGTGCCTGTGTGGCTTGATGGCAGCTTCGGCTTATGCCGAGCAGCCACGACAACAGCAACTTTATGAAGACGCTGAACTTGCTCGTACCCGTGGGTCTTCAGAGGAAGCAGGCAAAATACTTGCGGGTATGAACGTGGGGTATTGGTCTGCGGTTGGTTACCTTAATCTTTCCAGCGACTATGCGCGCAATGACTTGAATCCTTCACGGGCACTTGTCGCTCTGCGAGTGGCGTTGGCTATGGCTGATAAGGATACTGACGCTGAGCGCAAAACCGCGTTGCGTAGCCGGATTCTATTGCGAGCAGGCTATCTGGCGTATAAAAGCTCAGAGTATGAAAAGGCCTTGGGGTTCTTTGAAAAAATACCACTCGATAGTCACAAAACCCCTCAGGCACTCTACTTCCATGGCTTGGTCTTGGCTGAGCAGGGTAACCACCGTGCGGCCATGCAAAGCTGGCACCGGGCAAAAAAATATCCCCTTGCGTACTCTGGTGTTGCAGATGCCTGGATAGCCATGGGGCGGGGCTACGATCTTTCTGGTTATTTGGGGCAGGCGGGCGAGGCCTATCTGGCGGCTAATGCGGCCTATGAAGGTGAACGGGTTACTCTGCGCAAACTGGCTGGCCAGATTGAGGAGGAGGGTGCCTACAAGGCGCTTGTTCTGAACGCCCGCGGGTCAGTGTCGGGTGAAGCCGGGTTGGCTGGCGCGCAAGTGCAGTGGTTCCTTGCGGACAGTCGAACACTTGCTCAACCACGCATGGCCTATCTGCTCAGTTTTATGGAGCAACCCGCTGCTCAGCAGGCGGTAGACCGGGTTGTGGGCTTGGCGCAAATAATGGCCGATCTGGAGCGCAAGGCCCGGGATCTTGATGTTTTTAGCACGGCTATCGCAGGCCAACTTGGGTCGCCAAGTTATTCCAATAAGACTTCTGAAGCCCTGATAGACGAAAACACGAAGCTCACAGAACGTTTGAGTGTTCTGTTAGAGCGTGTAGGCGGCGCACAGCTAACCCCAGATCAACGTCTGCAGTTCACAATACTGAAAACGACTCTTTCAGATTCGGGCCAGCAACTCCAAAAGCTTCCCGCCAGCTCAGCTAACCGACCATCCAATCTCAAGACGCTGCTCACTGAAGCCCGAAAGCTGCGCGATCAATCGCTCGCCTATCGTGAGTCTGTGCTGTCTCTGCAAGTTCAGGCGGAAGCCCTGCTTGATCGTCAGGCACTGGAGTTTGTCTCAGCTCAGGACAAAAAAATGGTGTTTGCTCTGGATAAAACCGAGCAACAGATTGCGCACCTCTATGAGTATCTGGCTTTGAAGGAACTGGATTCCGGGGAGCAGGCACAATGAGAGGTTTGCGCATTGTTGTATTGCCGCTGTGTTTGGCCTTTGGCGTAGCCCATGCACAGGAGTCGTTTCGTGTAGAGCTGGGGAAGGATGGCGAGACCATTGCCGATATGCGCCCGGTGTTCCTGAAGTTTGAGACCCGACCGCTGCCGGCTATTTCGCCAGCGGAAGTGGCCAGGCGTTATCAGCGGCTATTCAATACAACTGATGAACCTGCTGTACGTGTGGATGCCCTGAATCGCCTCACGAATATCCGCGACCGCTCCGGTGAAGATATAGGGTTTACGCCGGAGCAAGAAGCTGAGGTATATCAGCAGGCGATTGAAAGCTATGAGTCCATTCTGGAGCGCGGTGCGTTTGGCGGGCGCCTGGATGAGCTTTTGTACCAAATGGCTAAGGCACACGCTTTAACAGGCCAGAACCATGCCTCGGTAAAGCGCTTGCAGCAACTCGTTGGCCTGTATCCGGATTCGCCTTTGGTTCCGGAAGCCCGGTTTCGGATTGCAGAATCGGCGTTCGTAGCCGGCAATTATGTGGAAGCCGAGGCTGGGTACCGGGAGCTTGTTGATAGTAGCAGTGATGCTGGTGGCCTGAAAAACAAAGCCCGCTACATGCTCGGCTGGTCCCTGTTCAAACAGGGCCCTCATGCTTGGGAGCGCGCGGGGCGTAGATTTGTTGCGGTGTTGGATGAGTCTTTGCCAAGCATTGAAAGCCTTGAGCAGGTCCCTGAGTCCAGCGTAGACAGTGTGGATGACACCCTTCGGGTTCTGGCATTGATGGCCAGCCGCCGCAACGGCGCAGACACACTGATGAGTTGGTTGCAGCCTGAAGCGCTACGGCCCTGGACACCCCTGGTGTTTGACCGGCTTGCAGATCTGTACGCGGTACAAGGCAATGCAGATGCCAGCGTGGCGACCAATCGGGCCTTCGTAACGACTTTTCCCGGGCATTCTCAGCGGGCGGGCTTTATGGCGCAGGTTGTGGATGTCTGGAACAGCGCCGGCGAGCCGGAACAGGCCCGAGAGGCGATGGCTGATTTTATCGCTCTGTTTGATGAGCAGGGTGATTATGCAGCTCTGGAGCCGGAACATCGTCAAAAATGGCGTAAGTTCACCCGTTTTCTTGCGGATTATCACTACGCGCAAGGGGCCTCGGGAGAGGGCGATGTCGCCACTGACTATGGCGCTGCAGGCATGTATTACGAGGCGTTGGCTTGCCGTAGCGACCACGCAGGAGAGCTCTTCCGGTTGGCAGGCGACGCGCGACTGCAGGCGGGGCAATACCCATCTGCGCTTAAAGACTTTCGCTTGGCGGCGTATGAGGCGCCAGGTTACGAGCCGGGTGTGGATGCCGGCTGGGCGGCCGTTGTTCTGGTGCGCGAAGGCATAACCGGAGAGAGGGTCTCTGCGGAATTTGAGCCTGATCTTGCGGGCTTAACGGTTGAAGCCGATCGGTTTACCGAACACTACGGCTCTGATGACCGGGTCCCAGGCCTGTTGGCGGATGTGGCAACTCGCTGGCTTGAGGCCGGAAACAACGACCAGGCGTTGCGTTACGCCAAGCAAGCGGTCAGTCACCAACAGACAACGCCCGAAACACGTTACGCCGGGTGGGTAGTAGCGGCTCAGGTGCAACAGCACACTGAAGAACACAGCCTTGCCGAAAGAGCCTGGCGAGAAGCCTTAACGCTGGCCTCCAAAGACACTGCGAGCAGCGAAATGAAAGCGGAAGTTGCAGGCCTGAATGAACAGGTGGCTATAGCCATCTATCGACAGGGTGAGCAGGCAACGGCGGCCGGGAAGACGACGATAGCTGTGGCACACTTCCAGAGAATTGAAGCGGTACTGCCTGGCTCGGAAACCGCTATTAAGGGTCGTTTTGATGCGGCAAATACCCTGCTCAAAGCATCGGAATGGCAACCGGCCATCAACGAGCTCAATCGCTTTCGCGCAGATTACCCAGCGCACGCGCTTGCTGCTGGAATCAGTGAAAAGCTGGTATTGGCGTATACCACATCAAGCCAGCCGTTACGTGCAGCCAATGAGCTGATGGATATGGCCGATAACCTCCCCAATAAGGCGGCGCCTGCGCCAGGCGATGAATGGAGCTACCGGCTGAGGGCTGCTGAGCTGTTCCATAATGCTGACGCTCGGGGCCAGCGCAATGCGATTTATGAGAACTACCTTGCAGCTAGCCCTGTTGCTGCAGATGCCGATGAGCATGTCCGGCTGCAAACCATGCGGTACAGGTTGATAGAAGCGGGAGACCAGTCAGCAGGACGGCGCGAGGAAATGGTATCGGCAGAACTGCAAAGCAGCTGGCATTCGGAACAAACCTTGCGTTGGGCGGCTCGTGGCGCGCTGACAATGGGCGCTGAAGCAGCCGCAGAGTTTGCCGGTATTGAGCTGGGAACCCCCCTCGAGACATCGTTGGATCAAAAGCAGCGCGCCATGGAAAGGGCACAGACATATTTTGGCAATGCTGAATCTCTGGGGGGAGCCAACGTATTACCGGAGTGCTTATTCCGGCGCGCAGAGCTTCACCGAATTATGGCCAAAGACCTTATGGCATCCGCAGCGCCGGAGGGGCTAAACGAGTTGGAGCAGATGCAATACCGGATGCTACTTGAGGAAGAGGCTTATCCATTTGAAGAGCGTGCCATTTCTTTGCATTCGGAAAATCACCAGCGCATTACCGCCGTTGGGTTTAATAGCTGGATAGAAAAAAGCCTGACCGTTTTAGCTGAACTGCACCCAGGCCGTTACGACCGGTCGTTACGTTGGATGAGCGGCGCAGCGGAGGGCAATGATGGTGCGTGAACAAAATGCCGGTTGCTTGCCACAAATAAGGGCATGGCTTTGTTGGAGTTGTCTGGCGGTAACGGTTCTGCTGTTTGGTTGTGCAGGTCAGCCGATGGATAGCTCTCAGCGTGAGTCTTTAAAGTCGACCCAGGTAGAGCCTGACCCGCAGCAAGCGCTGGTGCATGCGCAGGAAGGCACCACGGCGTATGAGCGGGGAGATATTTCAGCGGTCATTGACGCTTGGCAGTTGGCTGTTGAGCTGAACCCGAATGATGCGGTTACTCACAACAATCTGGCCCTTTTGTTAAAACAGAAACATCGTTTTAAAGAGGCCACTGCAGTGCTGGAAGCGGGCCTTGAGCATTCGCCAGAGGTTGCGGAGCTGCACTACAATCTTGCGGTTATTTCCGAGCTGTACTTGCTTGATTTAAGCAGAGCGCTTGCCCATTACCAAAGGTATCAAGCCCTGACTGCCAATGAGAATAAGAAGGTAACGGGATGGATTGCCGACCTGGAAAGGAGGTTGGATTAAATGATGAGAACAGCTTCTTTTATGCACTGTCTGCTTCTGCTTCTGCTTCTGCTACTCGCGCCTACTGTGTGCAACGCTGAAGGTGGAGCCCAAACCGACAAGCCGGTTCGTCTGAGTATCGAAGGCATCTCCGCCAGCGTGGGCGAAGATGAACCACGAGTGCTGACTATTTTGCCTTGGCGTGCGCCCACGTTACCTCGTCGGCCAAGAGCGGAACTGGAGAGCTCTGCTCCGGAACTTGTACAGCCGTTGGATCCCTTGGCACTCGAGCGCCACCGGGAGTTTCGTCGCGGCTTAGGCGTTGCAAATTCCGGTGTTGGGCGTTCTGTTGGGCGGGCTGGAGGGCAGCAATGACGGGTATGAACGCTATGCCTGCCAGCCCCGAATTTAGCCTCGCAAACCCGCTCGTGCGAGCGGGCTTATCTTCACTGTCGTGGAGCCGGGAGGAGGGCGAGCGCCTGCGCCTGGCGGTTATTACCACGGTAGCCCTTGTGTTTTTTGTTCCACTTGCCCTGTTGATTCCTGTGCTTGACGTTCCAGCCCCCGAGCGCCAAAAGGCAGAAGCATTGCCACCGCAGCTGGCCAAGCTGATTGTGAAACCAAAGGTGATTGAAAAACCAAAGGTGGTTGAAAAGCCAAAAGTGATTGAAAAGCCCAAGCCCGTTGAAAAACCAATCCCGGAACCTGTTGAGGATACGGCACCGCCTGCGCCAAAACCCACTCCCCAGGCTATTAAGCCAGAACCCGTGCCAGCCCCGGTGATGCCCGCGCCAAAGCCAGCTAGCCAGAGCGTTGAGCAAGCGCGGGAGAAAGCGTCTCGCTCGGGGCTTTTAGCGATGAAGGATCGCTTGGCCTCCATGCGCCAGACCTCGCCCAAGGTTGCTCCCGCTATTCAGGCGAACACTGGTGATATATCTGACGCCGAAAGCGGCGTTACAGCCCAGGCCAAAACCACCGGAGATGCGTTGCAGGGCAGTGGTGGTGTAAAGGATGTGCAGTCTACCAGCCAGGCGAATGTTGACGTTGCGGGGCACGAGGTGAGGCAGGTAGACGCGCCGCAGGAAGCAGAGCCAGCTGTGGCGAGTTCAGCTACATCGAATCAGAAGCCCTCAGTGGGTGAGCGCGCCATGAGCAATATCCGACAGGTGTTTGATTCGAGTAAAACGGCGCTCTACTCACTCTACCAACGAGAGCTACGAAAAGACCCAACCCTGGCGGGTAAGGTATTGCTGGAGCTGGTTATTGAGCCAGATGGGTCTGTCTCAGCATGCAAAGTGGTCAGTTCCGAGCTTGAGAGCCCGGCACTGGAGCAGAAAATCGCTATGCGGGTTCGGCTTTTCAACTTTGGGGCTGCGAGCGTTGAAGCTAGAAAGGTAAGGTTCCCTATAGATTTCCTTCCCGGCTAAGTGAGCTTCAGTGGTTATCAGTCGCGGCCTTCAATCGTGATTTTGGGAAGTGTTGGTTTATAAAGGATAACCTTCTCCGTGGGGGCTATAACCTTGGCTTCGCCCGTGACAACCTTCTGATTGTTTTGGTTGGTTACAGCACACTTGAATATCACTCGGTTTTTTGGCTCTTTACGTAATACCTTAAGGCTAACCGTGAGTGTGTCATCCAGCTTTACCGGGCGTTTGAACGAAAGGCTCTGATCCAGATATATAGTGCCTGGGCCGGGCATAACAGTGGCCAGCGCAGCTGAGATCAACGACCCGCTCCACATTCCGTGGGCAATGCGTTCACCGAACATCGAACTTGCAGCAAATTCTGGATCCAGGTGCACTGGATTGACGTCTCCAGACACAGCGGCAAAAAGCACTAACTCGTTTTCTGAAAGGGATCGAGTAAACGTGGCCGTGTCACCCTCGTGAAGTTCGTCATAGGTGAGATTTTCAAGGGTATCAAGGGTGTCGCTCATCAAGTGCTCCGTGCGCAGGGTGTGTAAGTAATGACGTTTCTGGTTACGCTCTGAAACTACCTCATCGTTAACAAAACTGCTATTCTCTCCCAACTTTTTGAGCCTGATACTTATGTCGCGTTGATTTTTATCCTGCACGGCATTCGTAAATCATTATAAAGAAAAGCGCCAGACAGGAGATGGTGATGGACTTTGAAACGTTCTATCAAGACAAATACCCCGCCAGTGTTCCCCGTGAAGTTGATCTGAACAAGTACAGCAGTATGGTGGACGTGTTTGAGCAGGCGGTAAAAAAATACCCAGACCGCCCCGCCTTCAGTGCTGTTGGTGCCACTCTCACGTATCGTGAACTAGACACCCAAACCCGCAATTTTGCGGCTTGGTTGCAAAACAAGACGGACCTTAAGCCGGGTGACCGCATTGCTGTGCAAATGCCCAACCTGACCCAGTATCCGGTTGTGGTATTTGGCGCGATGCGTGCCGGCCTGATTGTGGTGAACACCAACCCGTTGTACACCACCCGCGAGATGGAGCATCAGTTTAACGATTCTGGCGCCAAAGCTTTGGTTGTGCTGGCGAACATGGCGGAAAACGCTGAAAAGGTTTTGCCCCACACCAGCATTGAACACGTCATTGTTACTGAAATTGCCGACATGCACTCGCCCATCAAGCGCACGCTGATGAACGCCGTGGTTAAGCATGTTAAAAAGATGGTGCCACCGTTCAGCATTCCACAGGCCCACAAATTGCCTGCGGTGCTTAGTGCCGGTGCCCGGGAAAAATTCACGCCGGTAGAATGTAAGCGCGATGATATTGCTGTGCTTCAGTACACTGGCGGCACAACCGGTGTTGCCAAGGGTGCCATGCTTACCCACGGCAATCTGGTTGCGAACCTGCTGCAGGTTCGCCCGATGATGGAAGACACCGTAGTAGAAGGACAGGAAGTGGTGATTGCGCCTCTACCCCTGTACCACATTTATTCGTTCACGCTTAACTGCGGCATTATGCTGGAAGCTGGCGGCCACAACGTTCTTATCCCAAACCCGCGAGATATTCCGGGCTTTGTGAAAGAGCTGCAGAACCACAAGTTCACAGCCTTCCTGGGTTTGAACACGCTGTTCGTTGCACTGTGTAATAACGAAGATTTCAAGAAGCTCGACTTCAGTCATCTTAAGCTCACGTCATCCGGTGGCATGGCACTTACCACTGATACCGCCAAGATGTGGGAGCGTATAACCGGCTGTGCAATTTCTGAAGGTTACGGCATGACTGAAACCTCACCGGTGGTCACCTTTAACCCCCGCAGTGCGATTCAGCTGGGCACGATTGGTTTGCCAGTGCCGTCTACGAAGGTGAAAACCATCGATGACGACGGTAACGAAACACCGCTGGGTGAAGCGGGCGAACTTTGCGTGAAAGGCCCACAGGTTATGCGTGGCTACTGGCAGCGCCCGGAAGACACTCAGAAGTCATTCACTGAAGACGGCTATATCCAGACCGGTGACATTGCCGTTATTCAGGAAGACGGGTTTATCCGCATTGTGGATCGTAAGAAGGATATGATCATCGTTTCCGGGTTTAACGTGTATCCCAACGAGATCGAAGATGTGGTATCCAGCCACCCGAAAGTCGTTGAGTGCGCGGCAGTGGGTATTCCGGATGCTAAAAGCGGCGAAGCCGTGAAAGTGTACCTTGTTGCCACGGCCGAAGGTGTCACCGAAAACGAACTTAAAGAGTTCTGTCGCGAGCGCCTGACCGCCTACAAAGTGCCTCGTTACTTTGAGTTCCGCGATGAGCTGCCGAAAACCAACGTAGGTAAAATCCTGCGCCGTGAGCTGCGCGACGAACCAGGGAACAAGTAATTACGGTGACTTTGCAACCCGACTCCCAGTCTTCAGCTAGCGCACCAATCAAGGCGATAATGGAGCAGCTGGATGCCTGCAACCAGCAGGAAGCTGCCCGCATCGTTAAACTGGTGGCGAGGACGAAGGGAAAGCCTGGCCAGAAAGACCTGGAAAAAATGGCCAACTGGCTAGAGCGTGGCCTGGAAAAAGTGCGAAAGCGCCAGGCCTTGCACAAGCCAGCAAGCTTTCCTGCAGGGTTGCCGGTTTCTGATCGTGTGGATGACATCCGCGAAGCGATCGAAAACCATCAGGTTGTGATTATTGCCGGCGAGACCGGCTCGGGTAAAACCACCCAAATCCCCAAAATCTGCATGAACAGTGGCCGCGGCATTCGCGGCCTTATTGGTCATACTCAGCCAAGACGTATCGCTGCCCGCAGCGTGGCTGCCCGTATCGCTGATGAGCTGGGCGAGCAGGTTGGCCAGCAGATTGGCTACCAGGTACGCTTTAGCGATAACACCTCGGAACAGTCCCGGGTCAAGGTTATGACCGACGGGATTCTGCTTGCAGAAGTCCAGAACGATCGTTTTCTTGATCGCTACGACACGCTGATTATCGATGAGGCCCACGAGCGCAGCCTGAATATCGATTTTCTGCTGGGTTACCTGAAACAGCTGTTGCCCAAGCGTCCTGACCTTAAAGTTATCATCACCTCTGCCACCATTGAGCTGGACAGATTCAGCGAATTTTTCGACAAAGCCCCGGTATTGGAAGTTAGTGGCCGCACCTTCCCGGTAGACATTCGCTATCGCCCATTGGCAGGCGATGAGGATGATCGCGACCAGGGTTGGAACGACGGCGTTCTGGCCGTCATGGATGAAATTGAACAGCACGAGCGCAGCGAAAAGTTGCCCCCTGGCGATGTGCTTATATTCCTGCCAGGTGAGCGTGAAATCCGTAACTTGAGCAAAATGCTGCGCCATGCGGAGCTAAGGCACACCGAAGTGCTCCCGCTGTATTCCCGGCTGAGCAACCAGGAACAAAACCGGGTATTCCAGAGCCACAGTGGCCGCAGGATTGTGCTTTCTACCAACGTGGCGGAAACCTCACTTACGGTGCCGGGCATTCGTTACGTTATTGATGCCGGTGTTGCGCGGCTTAGCCGGTACAGTGTTCGGTCCAAAATTCAGCGCCTCCCCATTGAGCCTGTATCTCAGGCCAGCGCAAATCAGCGGGCAGGGCGTTGCGGCCGGGTTGCGCCGGGCATTTGTTTTCGCCTGTACGACGAAGCCGATTTTCTTAACCGCCCTGAGTACACAGATCCGGAAATACTGCGCACCAATCTGGCCGCCGTCATTCTGCAGATGGCTACCTCTGGCCTTGGCGAGATCCGGCATTTTCCGTTTTTGGAGGCGCCAGACAAACGCCTGATTAACGATGGTTACAAGCTGCTGGAAGAACTGAGCGCGGTGGACGATAAGCGCCGGGTAACACAGCTTGGGCGCACCATGGCTAAGTTGCCGCTGGATCCGCGCCTTGCTCGCATGTTGGTAACGGCAGCAGACCACAGCAGCTTGGCAGAGACGCTGGTGGTTATTGCCGGGTTAACCGTTCAAGACCCCAGAGAGCGCCCTCAAGATAAACAGCAGGCAGCAGATCAGGCCCATGCGCCGTTCAACGACAAGGAATCTGATTTTGTCACCCTGCTTAATATCTGGAACTTCTACGAAGAACAGCGCCAGGAGTTGACCCAGAACCAACTTAGAAAGGTGTGCCAAAAGAGCTTTCTGAGCTGGATGCGTATGCGTGAATGGCGCGACATTCACCGCCAACTTACGCTGATTTGTCGCGATCAGAAGCTGCAGTTCAATAAAGAGGCTGCAACCTACGATGCCATGCACAAGGCTATTCTGGCCGGGCTTTTAGGGCAGGTGGCGGTTAAGGTTGAAAAGAAGGAATACCTGGCCACCCGTAATCGTAAGGTGATGATCTTCCCCGGCTCGAAAGTATCCAAAACTGGGCCAAAGTGGATTGTTGCCACAGAAATTGTTGAGACCAGCCGAGTGTTTGCGCGCATGGTCGCCTCCATTCAGCCCGAATGGATAGAGCCCTTGGCCGGGCATGTGGTGAAGCATCACTACTTTGAACCCCACTGGGAGCAAAAGCGTGCCCAAGTTATGGGGTATGAAAAAATCACCCTGTACGGCCTAGATGTGGTGCCTAAGCGGTCTATTGCGTTCAGTAAAATAGACCCGGTCGAATGCCGTAACCTGTTTATACGCCATGCTCTGGTAGACGGTGACTACCGCTCAAAGGCGCCGTTTATAAGCCGCAACCGCGAGATGCTGGCAAGTGTAGAAGACCTGGAAAAGAAGACCCGTCGCCGGGATCTTCTGGTAGACGATGAAGTGCTCGTGGGCTTTTACGATGAGCGCGTACCAGCAGAGATTGTCAGCGGCCGGCACTTTGAAAGCTGGTGGAAAAGCCTATCGGCTGAAGAACTGCGTAATCTTGAGCTTACTGAGGCAGATGTGCTTCAGCGACCGGTTGACGCCCAAGCTGCGGATTTGTACCCGGACTTTCTGGAGTGGGAGGGGGTTCGTTACCCGCTCAGCTATGAGTTTGAACCCACAAGTGAGCGCGATGGCGTGACGCTTCAGGTTCCGCTGATGGCACTCAGGCAAATTCCATCCCGGCGTTTGGAGTGGCTGGTGCCTGGGCTGCTGCGTGAAAAATGTGTGGCATTGGTTAAAGGCCTACCGAAATCGTTGCGGCGTAATTTTGTGCCGGTGCCTGATTTTGTGGATGCGGCAATTGCGAATCTTCAGCCTTCCAACGAGCCTTTGGCCCTGCAGTTAGCTGACCAGTTGCGCCGTATGACGGGGGTGCGTATAGATCCCGAGGCCTGGCCCAGAGATGAGTTGCCACGCCACCTGAGAATGAACCTGAGAGTGCTCGGTGATAACGGTAAAGTGATTGCCGAAAGCCGGGAAACGGGCCAGCTTCAGGATCAGCTTGAAGGGCGAGCCGAGGCAGCTCTTGCCTCCGCAACTAGCGAGAGCCCGAGTGAAGCACCCGCAAGCGAATACACCGAATGGGAGTTCGGTACGCTGCCAAGGCAGGTTCAAACTGAAAAGGGCGGCATGCAAATAACGGTGTACCCGGCTCTTGAGGATATGGGTAAACAGGTAAAGCAGATCCGATGCCTGGATCGCCTTACAGCAGAGGACACAACCCGCAAAGGGATTGCGCGGCTTGTGCTGAACCGGTTTGGCAACACCCTTGAGGATTTGGAGCGAAAACTCCCACGCTTCAAACATTCCGCCCTGATGTTTGCCCCCATAGGCCAGGCCAAAGTACTTTTGGATGATCTGCTTTTGGCCACGGCCATGGAACACTTTTTACACGACCAGATGCCCGATACCCACGAAGCGTTTGATGCATTGTTCGATCGCCATCGGGGTGACTTTATTCCCGCGCTTGAGCAGGCAGATGAGCGCCTTTACCAAGCCATGATGGGTTACCAGAAAGTAGCGAAAAAGCTTAAAGGAAAGATTAATCTTGCCCTTGCCAACAGCATGGCCGACTTGAAGTTTCAGCTGCAAAATCTTGTTTACCCGGGCTTTCTTGTAGCAACGCAGTCCCAGTGGTTGGCAGAATTTGGCCGCTATTTTGAGGCGGCGCTGGTAAGGCTCGAAAAAATGCCAAGAGAAATGGGCCGAGAGCGGGAGTTTCTGCACGCTATGGAACCGCTGTGGGCTCGCTACGCCAGCAAGCGGGATGAGCAGCAAAAGCAGGGTGTTCGAGACCCTGAACTTGTGCTTTATCGATGGATGCTGGAGGAATTCCGAGTATCGTTTTTTGCTCAGCAACTAGGCACAGTTGTGACCGTATCTGCAAAGCGTCTCGATAAACAGTGGGAACTTATCCGGGTCTGATGGCTTGAGGCGATGAATCTGGTTTGGAGCCCCGCCCGTAATATGGGATTGTGCGGGGCGGGCAAAGCTTCCGGACTGTGTTAGTATTTCTCAAAGATCGATTTTTCTGTCCTTCTGTTTCCTTATTCATGACGTGGGGTTAGCGTGATTAAAGCCGTCATTAGCGGAACCGGCCTGTATACACCGCCGGAGACCATTGATAACGATGAACTGGTGGAAGCTTTTAATCAGTTTGTCGAGATGTACAACACAGAACATGCGGATGCTATTGAGCGCGGTGAACTGGAAGCTCTGAATCCGTCGTCTTCGGCGTTTATAGAGAAAGCATCAGGCATCAAGCGCCGACACGTGATCAATAAGTCGGGCATTGTTGATCCCAAGCGTATGGCCCCTTACATTCCTGAGCGCGGCAACGATGAACCGTCCGTTCAGTGTGATATGGCTGTTGTGGCCTGCAACGAAGCACTGAAACAAGCTGGCAAGACCGCAAGCGATGTAGATGCGGTGATTGTTGCATGTTCAAACCTGCAACGCGCCTACCCAGCGGTTTCGATTGAGGTTCAATCAGCTTTGGGTATTGCGGGCTTTGCCTACGACATGAACGTGGCGTGCAGCTCTGCCACCTTTGGCCTGCAAGCGGCGGTTAATTCGGTAGAGAATGGTTCTGCCCGCGCTGTGTTGGTGGTTAGCCCGGAAATTTGTTCCGGGCACTTAAATTTTCGCGATCGTGACAGCCACTTTATTTTTGGTGATGCCTGCACGGCCATTTTGGTGGAGCGTGAGGAGGACACCCAGCCGGGGCAGGGGTTTGAAATCTTGGGTACTCGTTTGAGAACGACTTTCTCCAACAATATTCGGAATAATTTTGGCTTTCTGAATCGGGCTGACGAGTCGGGTATTGCCAAACCGGATAAGCTATTTATCCAGCAGGGTCGTAAGGTATTCAAAGAGGTTTCACCGCTGGTTGCAGAAACCATCCAGAATCACCTTCAGAGCCTCTCATTGGTACCGGAAGATTTGCGCAGAATGTGGTTGCATCAGGCTAACTTGAACATGAACCAGCTTATTGCCCGCAGGGTACTTGGCCGGGACGCAAGTGAAGATGAGGCGCCGGTGATTCTTGATGAATACGCCAATACCAGCTCCGCAGGCTCCATTATTGCGTTCCATAAACACAAAGACGACCTCCAAGCCGGCGATACAGGTGTTATCTGCTCATTCGGCGCGGGTTACTCCATTGGCAGTGTTGTTGTACGTCGTCGCTGATAACTAACAACCCAAGAGTTAAGTATGACAAGATTTTCACCCCGGGGCTGGTTGCCTGCCGTGCTGCCTGTCGCTGTGTTGGCGATTCTTTTGTCAGCCGGTTCTGCTGCAGCCCAGAATGTTCAGGAACCTCCTCCTGAAGGCTCGACGCCGACAAATCCCCAAGATCCCTATGAAAACTGGAACCGCAAGGTGTATACCTTCAATGACACAGTGGATCGTTGGGCGCTCAGGCCGGTGGCAAAAACCTACCGAACGTTCATGCCGGATTTTGCCGATCGTGCCATTACCAATTTTTTCAACAACCTGTCGGAAATCCGAAACTTCACTAACAGCATTCTTCAGCTGAAGGGCGAATCCGCAGTTGTCGCAGCTGGCCGGTTTACCTATAACACGGTGTTCGGTCTTGGTGGCCTGATTGATGTTGCAACGGCTTTTGATTTGCCAGAAAGACCAGAAGATTTTGGGCAAACACTTGGGTATTGGGGCGCTGACTCCGGCCCCTACCTGATGTTGCCATTTCTTGGGCCTTCCAGCCCGCGGCGATTAGGTGGGTTGGGTATGGACGGCTTTGTATTGCCATCGCTCTGGGACAACGTAGAAAGCCCCGAAAACTACTATGCACGGGGCCTTCAAATTGTAGACAAGCGGGCAGATCTGATCCCGGCAGAAGGGTTCATTTCAGGCGACGTTTATATATTTGTTCGTAACGCTTTTATGCAGCGCAGGGAGTTTTTGATCAACGACGGCAAGGTAACCCGAGACCCGTTCGCCAGTGATGACGATGAAGATTTGATGCTGGACGATTTTTGATCCCGACGGCCGGTTTAGGGAGATAGACGGTGTTCAAAGATCCAAAAATTAATAAGTTCCGCAAAATGCTGGCCGAAGCACCAAACTATGAGGTGTGGAAGGCTGCCGCCCTGGAGTTGGATTTTCTGGAAGGCAATGCTGAGTGGAAAGAGGATTTCGCCTCAGAGCATTACAATTATGAGCTGCTCTACGACCGCCTAAGTAATATCAAGCAGTATCGCCAGCAGAATGACTTTGAGCGTCTCAAGCGCGCGCTACGTGAGGGCCTTCATCACGATCTTGGCAACATGGGTAACCCGGCTCTTTATACTCATTCCCGGGTGGGTACCAAGCATCTTGTAGAAGAATACATTGCGCAAGCCTGCGAAGCTCTGGATTTTCTGTGCGACCATCCAGTGCCGGGCTTTCCAGTTGCTGACAAGCTCCAGTTTTTCCGCGATACCCTCACCAGTTATGGTCGACCGACCCTTCTGTTGAGTGGCGGGGCCAGCCTCGGCATGTTTCACTTCGGGGTTATCAAAGCACTTTGGGACAGAGGGCTGCTGCCTCAGGTTGTGACCGGATCAAGCGTAGGTGCCATTATTGCCGGCATGCTGGGCGTACACACCGACGCCGAAATCCCCGAGATGCTGGTTCCGGAAAACCACGAGCTGAAGGCCTGGAAATGGCGTGGCCTGCTCAGCGCCATGCGTGGCGACGGTTTGATGGATCAAGAGCAGCTACGCACTTGCCTGAGAGCTAACATTGGTGAGTACACGTTTGAAGAGGCGTACCAGCGCACGGGTCGCTCGATCAATATGAGCGTGTCGCCGGTTCAGGCGAATCAGAAGGCCCGGTTGTTATCGGGTTATACCTCACCCTACTTAATGGTTTGGAGTGCAGCTCTTGCCAGCGCAGCCGTGCCAGGCATTTTTCCGCCGGTTACCCTGATGAAAAAAGATATTCACGGGCAGGCCCTGCCATATATGCCCAGGCTTAAATTTGTGGATGGCTCAGTAGTCAGCGACCTGCCCATCGAACGACTCATGCACCTTTACGATGTGAATTTCACCATCGTCAGCCAAGCAAACCCACATGTTGTGCCATTTTTGAACGCCCGTGGCCAGGATGAGAAGCTCTCTATGGCCAGTCTGCCCTGGCACCTGATGAAATCAGAGATGCAGTTTCACGGGCAGGGGGTGTTCGACTACCTCCGTAAACGGGCTCACCCTGAACTGCTCCGGCAGGTCTCTGGCCATATGTACACCATCATGGCGCAGAGGTACTCCGGAGACGTAACGATTGCGCCTACCTATACTTTCAAGGACTATCGGCGAATGCTTGCCGACCCTAAACCCGAATTTGTGCGTGAAATGATTCTGGCGGGAGAGCGCGCAACCTGGCCCAAGATCTCCATGATTCGTTCTCATGCGCGCATCTCCAAAACCCTGGAGCGTTGCGTGCGACGCCTGAAACAGAAAAACACTTTGAGTAATTGACTGGACGACCATGTATTACGACTTCTTCGGCTTCAGAGAGCCGCCGTTCTCTATTGCGCCTGACCCCCGCTACCTTTATTTGAGCGAGCGTCACAAAGAGGCGCTCGCTCATCTTATGTATGGCGTGCAAGGCCAGGGCGGCTTTATCGTTATCACCGGCGAGGTTGGTACCGGTAAAACCACTGTAAGCCGATGCTTTATTGAGAATGCTCCGGCCCATGTGGACATTGCGCTTATTCTGAATCCTCGGCTTTCCGCCCGGGAGCTGCTTTCTGCTATTTGCGATGAACTGGAAATAGCGCATCCCGCTGGCGCCACCATTAAACAAATGGTCGACCTGATTAATCGAGATCTGCTTAAAGCCCACGGGGCGGGGCGGCACAAGGTTTTGATGATAGACGAAGCGCAAAACCTCTCTGCGGATGTGCTCGAGCAGCTGCGCTTGCTGACCAATCTTGAGACCGCAGAAAAGAAGTTGCTGCAGATTGTGTTGCTGGGCCAGCCAGAGCTGCAGCAGATTCTCGCGCTCCCGAAGTTGCGCCAGCTCAATCAACGGGTAACCGCCCGCTATCACCTGGATGCTATAAACCGCAGCGAATTACCTGCCTACCTCAGTTATCGGCTCGGCGTTGCAGGTATGCGCGGCGATGTGTTCTCGCCGGCTGCCGTACGAAAACTTTACCGTTCAAGCAATGGCATACCTCGGCTGATTAACTTGATCAGCGACCGTGCGCTACTGGGCGCCTATGCAGAAGGCGAGCACGAAGTTACATCTGGGCATATCGCGAAGGCTGCGAAGGAAGTCTCGGGTAGCAATAACCTTGGGCCGAAGTCTTCCGGGGCCAGGGGCAAACTCGATGTCCCCGGCATGTTGGTACTTGCGGCCTCATTTTTGCTGGCCATCGTGAGCACCTTTTGGGTGTACCAACAGTGGACTGGGTCAAAAACCGTCGCTGAAGTGAATGCCGCGCCTGTTGAGCACGTCAGCACTATAGGTACTATACAGCGTGAAAACGAGCCAAAAGAGCAAAAACCGTTGGCTGTGCCGCAGCCTGAGTCGCAGGCTCAAGGCCTCGAAAATGACCGTGCAGAAAGTCCCGCTTTTAGCTTGCAAGAGCAAGCCCTGAATCTACCGGATGCGTTCCGTGAGTTGTTTGGCCTGTGGGGTGTTGAATACAACTCGCAGGAGTCGCCGATTGCCTGTGACTTCGCCCGTGCATCTGGTCTTGGCTGCCTCGAGCGACAGGGTAACCGCAGTAGCCTCGCGTTTCTCGACCGGCCTGCCATGTTGATGCTTCAAAGCGCTAACGGTAAACGTGGTTACGTTGTGCTGCGCCACCTCGAAGGCGACGTTGCCGAGATTGTCCTGCCTGCAGGGCCAGTTCGAGTGTCTTTTGCCAGCCTGGAGCCGTTCTGGTTTGGTGAGTACCGAGTGCTTTGGCAGCGCCCGGATTACACCAGCAACAGTCCCCAAGCCAACGATGCTGCAAGTGAAGAGTTGTGGATAGGAGCCCGTATGATGGAGCTTGCAGATGCCCACGGCGATTCCAACGCCGACAACGCAAGAATCAAGCGCCTGTCCGCCGAAGAGCAGGTGCGTTGGTACCAGTCCTTAAGAGGGCTTACGGAAGATGGTATTGCAGGTGCCATGACGGTTATCCAGATCAATAACGACCTGAATGCAGATGTGCCCAGGCTGAAGAACAACCAGCGCGCAGGGAAGGGGTAAGTCATGTCCTACATTCTTGATGCACTCAGGAAATCGGAAACTGAGCGCCGCCAGGGCAAAGTTCCAGATCTTGGGCAGCAGGTGCAACTGATACACCGCCCCAAAAAACGGCGGTCCTCTCCGGTGGTATGGGTGGCTTTGGCGTTACTGGTGAATGCTGGAGTGTTGGCGGTTGTGTTCTGGCCTGAACCCCAAACTGAACTGCCGGTGGCGAACGCCGCGCCAACGGCCGATGCCGAATTGGAGAAACTTGCAAAGCCGGAAACAACGGAAGTGCTTGCTGAAGAGCCCACACCCGCAGTTGCGAAAGCTCCTCCGGAAACTGAAACAACGGTTGCCCCACAGACAAAGCCAATACCAGAAACCGTGCGCGAACGGCCAACTATCATCACGCCGTCTGTACGCCAGGAGCGCCTTGGGCAAGCGTTGCCTCAGAACGGGACCAGAGCCAGCGCTGGAGCAAGAGTGCCGCACCTGGTTGAGTTGCCCCTTTCATTCCAAAAGAGTATTCCGGACCTGATGTTCAACAGCCATATTTATTCTACCGACCCCTATGCCAGCCGGGTGATGATCAATGGGCACTATCTGCGCCGAGGGGAATCCTTCGCTGGTATCACTGTAGAAGAGATCAATGAAAATGGCGTTGTGCTTAGCAAGCAGGGCAGAGATTTTCGAGTGGGTGTTGTGCGCGATTGGGTGAGCCCGAACTGATGGCGTTATCTGACGAAATCAAACAGGAAATCCAGCAAAGTTACCGTGAGGTTCTGGCCGGCAAAGACGTGCGTGCCCGCTATGGTCAACGCCTGATGATTGCTGAGATTGCCCGCTACATGGGCGACATAACCGAAAACGACGGCCAGCGCACATCGCCGCCGGCCGCCTGTGTGGTTGAAGCTGGCACAGGTACAGGTAAAACCCTGGCCTATTTGATTGCAGCTATTCCCGTGGCCAGGGCCCTGGGCAAAACACTGGTGATATCCACGGCGACGGTGGCGCTGCAGGACCAGATTGTTCTAAAAGATCTTCCGGATCTGAAAAAACACAGCAAGATGAATTTTTCCTGGACCCTGGCCAAAGGCCGCGGCCGTTACCTTTGCATGTCTCGCCTGGAGAGCCGGCTGCACGATGAAGGCAACGGTGACAGCGATACCATGCCGCTGTTCTTGCTGGATAGCCCTGGCACAGAGGAGCCTGGCACCCGGGCATTCTTTGAGGAAATGCTGGCAAGCTACGGCTCCCGCAAGTGGGATGGCGACAGAGATCATTGGCCGGAGCAAATTCCAGATGATGTGTGGCGCCAGGTAACAACCGATCATCGCCAGTGTACCAACCGACACTGCAGCTACTTCGACAGCTGCGCCTTTTTTGATGCCCGCAAGGACCTGGACGAAGTGGACATTGTGGTGGCGAATCACGACCTCGTTCTTGCTGATCTGGCTTTGGGCGGTGGTGCCATTCTACCGGAGCCTGAGAACGCCTTATTTATTTTCGACGAAGCCCATCACCTTCCAGACAAAGCGCTGAACCACTTTGCGGCGTCAGTACCTCTGAACTCGACCCGGCAATGGCTTAAGCAGTTGTCTCAAGCGCTTGCCAAAATGCAGCCCTATTTGGCAGCGGGTACCCAGGGTGCAAAAACGATTGATCGCATAAGTGGTGCGTCTCGAGATGTGGATCTGGTGCTGTCTCGAGTGTATGAAGAAGCCGAGCACAACACCGGATGGGAGTTCAACGACGAGCGCCGTTCGGCCCAATGGCGCTACCCGGAGGGCGAGTTACCAGAAGCATTAGCCGAGCTAGCTTCCGAAAGCCGGATTGCCACCGCGAACCTCGTGCGGCACCTTGGCGCATTGGCAGATGAGCTGCAGGGGGCTTTCGACGAACGCAAACAACACGAGATTGATCGGGATACCGCAGAAGCCTGGTATCCAGTGATTGGTGCGTTCCACAGCCGCTCAGAAGATCAGTTGCGGCTCTGGACAGCCTGGACCGAGCAGGTTGATGGCCCGAACAAAGGCAAAAGCCCCCCGCCGGCGCGCTGGAGTGTGCGGCAGCGCTGGGATCATGCGGAAGACATCGCACTGTTCAGCTCGCCCGTGCTGGCAGACAATCTTTTGTACTCACGGCTTTGGTCGCGGGCCTACGGTGCGGTTCTCACCAGTGCCACTCTGACTGCGCTGGGTACCTTCGATCGCCTCCAATCCCGGGCAGGCTTACCCGCCGCCAGCCGTTTACTGGTGGTTCCGAGTTCCTTCCGTTACGGCGAAATGGCGACAGTAGAAGTGCCTGCGATGGCCTGTATGCCCAGCGACGACGGTTTTGCAGATGAGTTAATCAAACGCTTGCCGGGAGTTTGGGCTGGTGAGACCGCCACGCTTGTGCTGTTCACTTCCCGGAGGCAGATGCACCAGGTGCGGGATGCGCTGGCGCCGGACCACCCGGATTTGATCATTACGCAGGATGATATGTCCCGGGGTGAGGTTTTGCGACAGCACCGAAGCCGGATTGACGAAGGGCGAGCGAGCGTTCTGTTTGGTGTAGCCAGTTTTGCTGAAGGCATAGATTTGCCCGGTAAGTATTTGCACCATGTGGTTATTACACGGTTACCTTTTTCGGTGCCCGACGACCCTATTGAGGCGAGCCTTGCAGAGTGGGTAACTCAGCGTGGTGGTAATCCATTTATGGAAATTACGGTTCCGGGCGCTTCTATCAAGTTGGTACAGGCTGTGGGGCGTTTGCTGCGAACCGAGGAAGATACTGGCAGGGTGACTATTCTTGATCGCCGTATTGTGTCGCGGCGTTATGGTCAATTGCTGCTGGATGCACTACCACCGTTCCGGCGCATTATTGAAAGGTAAAAGGCGAGAGGTAAAAAAAGAGCCAGCCCGAAGGCTGGCTTATATCAAGGGGTCCTACGATAAACCCGGGCGTTGAAACAACGCAATGCAAGAAGTCTGAAGGCCTGAAGTTCCAGAATTCATGGTGAGGGCTTGCCCTACCGTGGAATCAATAATAGGGGAGTAGGGGGCGTAGCCGAATCGTCCAAAGGGCGTAGCGCAGGTAAAAAGTTCTCGCCGAACGTGATGTGCGTCCCAAAAAGACAGCGAAACCTACTGCGTGAGAATCCTCAGCTCCCGTGCCCGGGCAAGGGCTTCCGTTCGCCGGCCAACCCCAAGCTTGCCATAGATATTGCGTATGTGGGCTTTCACCGTTGTTGGCGCTACTCCCATCTTCACAGCAATGTCTTTGTTTGCATGCCCCGCGTGGATCAGTTCCAGCACTTCCAGCTCCCGTTGGCTAAGAGGCTCTGCAAGGTTATTCTCTGGGCTAACCGGTACAGATTCCCTTTCTTTACGCAACTCTGCAGCTGGGGCTTTTTCGCCCTGAAACATGGTTTGGCTCTGCAACAGGGCCTTCAGGTTTCGCTGCCAGCTTCGTTCGCTTTGCAAGGTGGGCAATCCAAGTAACAGGTTTTGTAGGCAGAGGCTCTCTTCCACAAACAAACGCATAAACCCTGCTTCTGCGGCCACACTCAAAGCACGCTCAAGTCGCTCTCGGCATTCGTTGTCCTTTCCCTGCAGCGCAAGCGCTTCACCGCATACCAACAGTGTTTCCACTAGGTGTCGGTTGTGTTCGTTTTGTTCTGTTTCGGCCATAAGCGCTTCAAGAAGGCCCAGGGCCTGCTCAGGCTTGTTCTCCGCAACCAGCAGGCGGGCATAGCAGATGCTGTTCTGCTCCCGGCTTAAGGGGTTGGTAACGGTTTGGCTGTTCAGTGATTCCAGGCTTTGACGGGCTTGTGCTACCTGACCCACCGCCAGATAACACCGTGCCAAAAACGCTGCACTGGCTGGCGGTTCGAAAACAATATGCTCCCTGCGCTTACGGCCAACTTGTTCTGCATCTTCCAAAGCGCTTATGGCTGTTTGAAAGTGGCCACCGCTAAAAGCCAGATGCCCCCGAACATGTTGAATGACCACATGCTGCCCCGGTTCTGTGCCCTGATCTACATGCTCCAGCAAAGGTGCAAGGTGAGCGGCTGCATCCTGTAATTGATTACGTTCCCGGTGAATTTCGGTGAGAGCGGCGTTGAGCCAGCATGAGATCAGCCGGGGCTGGCTGGGATCCGAGTAATGCTGATCAACCCAGCGACGCACCTCGGTGCAGGTTTCCAGTGCGAGATCCATGTCGCCGCGGTTGTATTGTATCCAGGCCAGCAAACCGCCGCTGGAAAGAACCGTGGTGGGCTTTCTTTCGACCTGCCCGTAATGGACCGCAGACTTCAGCGCATCTTCAGCACCTGTGAGGTCTCCTTTACCGTAATCGTCCAGCCCCAGGCCGTAATAGGTCACTGACTTTAATGGGATTCGGGTGTGGTCTATATCCGCAAGCACCTGGCGGGTGAGGTCACTGGCACTTTTATCATCGCTGCGCGACCGGGCCAGGTAGGAGCGTATAAGCGATATTTCGCTCTGCAGGCCCAGCGCACCCTCTGCATCCGGGGCGGAATCTGCAACGCGGCGGTCGAGTAAATCCTCAACGTTGGTCAGTAATGGCTCAAGATGATCAAATCGATTGGCAAAAAACCGGCTCCATACGCGCAGCATCTGCAGTTGTGCGCTTTCGTCTATCTGCTCCGTTGGCAGCGCCTCAATCCACGCTAAAACGGGTAGATGGTAACCGCCATGAATCAGGTTGTTGCCGTGGGTTGCCAGAACATCAGCCAACCATGGCCAATCTTGCTTTTGCACAATCTGAGTAATCGCCTCCTGAACCTGGCCGTGGTCTAAAAGCCATTCTGCCGTTCGGTGCCAGAGCAGGTGGGCGCGCTCAGGATCGACGTGGCGAATCCGCTGCAGCAAGGCATCGCGAAATAAATCGTGATAGCGGAACCATTCATTGTGAGTATCCAGAGGAATTAAAAACAGGTTCTGGGAAAGCAGGGTTTCCAGTTTTTCCTGGCTGTCGTCCGTGTTGCGAATGGTGTTGCACATAGAAGCACACAGCCTTGGACAGCAGGCAGTATCCAGCAGGAAGTCGACAATAGCGCTCGGCTGCTTATCCAGCACCTCGCTGAGCACATAATCGCTAATGTGCCGTTCATCTATGCTAAGCGAGGCCTGTGGCGTATCTGAGCCAGAGGTACGCTGGTCTTGATCCAGGCCGCTGTTACTCCCTGACAGCGCGGAGAGTTGCATGGCCGCCACCCAGCCTTCTGTTCGGTGACAAATGGCCTGTACTTCCTGCTCCGAAATGGTAAGCCCCATGGTGCTGTGAAAAAACTCACGACACTCGTCCTCGGAAAATGCCAGTAATGCAGGGTGGATCTCCTGCAGCCAGCGGCGCACGCGCCAGCGGGCAAGCGGCAAGGGAGGTTCGGTGCGGGAGACCAGGGTAACCGTGATACCTGCAGGAAGGTAATCCACAAAGTACCCGAACTGGCGCTGAATCTGGTCGTTGGCAGCAAATTGAAAGTCGTCCAACACCAAAGCCCATGGCCCCCCGTCGGATGCAAGAGTATTGATCAGTGCGGTGATCGCGCTGTTAAGGTGGTCATCTGTATTGCCCGCGAGGCTTTTGTAGCAGCCTTCAAGCCCGGTTAGACCTGCATGCTCAAACGCACCGGCAACATACTGCCAGAAACGCTGGGGTTCATCATCGTGCTCATCCAGGGATAGCCAGGCAATAGGGCCAGTTGTGCGGGCGCACCATTGGCTTACCAGAGTTGTTTTGCCAAACCCTGCCGGAGCTATCACAAGGTTCAGGCGCTTAGGGTGCCCAGGCACCAGAAGCGTGCTAAGGCGTTCACGCCGAACCGCTCGCGGGTCAGAGGCAGGCCTGAGGAACTTGGTGGTTAAAAGCATTGATGTCCTGAATGCCGGGTAAATGATGATCTCGGATTGTGTGCTTTGTCTCGTTCAAGTCAAGGGCCAGAGAAACAAACATCTGCGTCATATAAGCTGCGCAAATGCCATTTTGGTCTAAACTGAGTCAGAGAGCTTATCTATACTAATAAAGAATGAAAAACAGACGTGTTATGCGTATTCTTGAACGCATGGGGCCCGTCTACATTTATATGCAGCCCGTCGAAGGCAGAAAACTCAGGGAGCAACCGATTCAATGAAATTACAACAGTTGCGCTATATTTGGGAAGTTGCGCACCATGACCTCAACGTGTCGGCAACTGCCCAGAGTCTTTTTACGTCTCAGCCCGGCATTTCCAAACAGATTCGTCTTCTTGAAGATGAGCTGGGTTTGGAGATATTTGCCCGCAGCGGTAAACATCTGACCCGTATTACTCCGGGTGGTGAAATCATCGTGCGCGAAGCTGGTGAAATCTTGCGCCGTGCAGAGGGCATTAAAAAGATAGCCCAGGAATTCAGCAATCAGCGTAAGGGTGATCTAAGTATTGCCACAACTCATACCCAGGCGCGTTATGCCTTGCCGCCGGTAATTAGTGGGTTTATTGAAGCTTATCCTGATGTATCCCTGCATATGCACCAGGGCACACCCATGCAGATTTCTGAAATGGCCGCCAACGGCGTTGTTGATTTCGCCATTGCCACAGAGGCTATGGAGCTGTTCAACGACCTGATTATGATGCCTTGCTATCGCTGGAACCGAACGGTGGTTGTGCCTAAAGACCATCCGCTTGCCCAGTTGTCTGAGTTAACGCTGGAGGCTTTGGCGGAGCACCCACTGGTGACTTACGTATTTGGTTTTACAGGCCGCTCAAAGCTTGATGAGGCGTTCCAGTCCAAAGGCCTGACGCCCAAAGTGGTGTTCACAGCTGCCGATGCCGACGTAATTAAAACCTATGTGCGCCTGGGGCTTGGGGTCGGGATCATAGCCAGCATGGCGTTTGACCCCAAAACCGATACCGATCTAGTGGCATTGGATGCCAAGAAATTGTTCAGCCCAAGCGTGACACGCATTGGCTTTCGTAAGGGCACGTTCCTGCGCGGTTATATGTACGACTTCATCCAGCGTTTTGCGCCGCACCTCACGAAAGAGTCCATTGATGAAGCCGTTGCGCGCCAGAGCAGCCGCAGCGAGATCGAGGCCTTGTTCAAAGGCGTAGAGCTGCCTACCTACTGAGCGGTCGGTTTATTAGATAGGTAATCCCCGCCAGTTTTACTGGCGGGCGATAAGGTTACCCGCGTGCAGGCCACACTCTTTTTGTGTGGCTTCTTCCCACCACCAGCGACCTTCGCGCTCGTGTTGCCCAGGCAGTATCGCGCGAGTGCATGGCTGGCAACCAATACTGACAAACCCCTTTTCGTGAAGCTTGTTGTAGGGGGCTTCTGTCATACGGATATAATCCCACACTTCTTTTGATGTCCAGTTGGCCAATGGGTTGAACTTGACCAGTGTTTTACCTGGGCCAGAGAAGGTTGCGTCTTCTTGGGCAACCGGAACCTCATTGCGGGTGCCCGGGCTTTGATCCTTGCGTTGCCCCGTAATCCAGGCGTCCACATCTGCGAGCTTGCGCTTGAGCGGGTTTACCTTGCGAATACCGCAGCATTCGCTGTGGCCGTCTTCGTAAAAGCTGAACAATCCCTTTTTGTTAACCAGTTCCTGAACTTCTTTTGTGTCCGGAAACAGCACCTCTATGTTAATTCCGTAGTGCTTGCGCACGCGTTCGATAAAATCGTAGGTTTCCGGGTGCAGGCGCCCGGTATCGAGTGTGAACACCTGCAGATTGTCGGTTAGTTTGTGGGCCATTTCGATGAGCACCACGTCTTCGGCACCACTGAAAGAAATAGCGATGTTGTCATAACGTTTGAAGGCAGCCTTCAGAATCGCTCTTGGGCTTTCGCCGGCCAGCTCGCCCTGTAGCTCGTGGATATTGCTCATAAAATGTCAGTACCTAATGCGGATTTTGGTGAAGGTTAGCATTAAACGACTAATTCCATAAAGGAATGACAATCTATATGGTTATATCTCGATGTTTTCTTAGAGGCATAAAAACTCGCAGTTTTGTTGCAATGTACAATGCATTCTTCGCCGGTTTTTCTTATGATACCGCGTCAATAATCGGGGAGCGGGCCATGCTCTCATTTAACACTTCTCACTTAGAGCACCAATCAGGAGATCACTGTGGAACTGGCATGTCTTGATCTTGAAGGCGTATTGATCCCGGAAATCTGGATCGCGTTTGCAGAAAAAACCGGTATTGAAGAACTCAAGGCGACTACCCGCGACATTCCTGATTACGATGTTCTGATGACGCAACGGCTAAAGTTGTTGGATCAGCACGGATACGGCCTGCCACAGATTCAGGAAGTGATCGGTGAGCTAGATCCGCTGCCGGGCGCACGGGAGTTTCTGGATTGGCTGCGTGAGCGGTTTCAGGTGGTTATTCTCTCTGACACCTTCTACGAATTCGCCATGCCGCTGATGAAAAAGCTGGGATACCCCGCGTTGCTGTGCCATAAGTTGGAAGTGGCAGAGAACGGCCAGATTACCGACTACCTGCTGCGCCAACGCGACCCTAAGCGCCAGTCGGTACGTGCCTTCCAGCTTTTGAACTATCGCGTTATTGCAGCCGGCGACTCCTATAACGACACCACCATGCTCGGGCAAGCGGAAGCTGGCATTCTGTTCCATGCGCCCAAGAATGTGATCGATGAATTCCCTCAGTACCCGGCTGTGCAGGAGTTTGAGGATTTGAAGCAGGAGTTCCTGAAGGCGAGTGCCGTTCACAGCACCGGCTAATCGTTCCAGTTCAGATGTTCCAGGAAATCCATCAGCGGTTTTACTTTGGTGAGGGTTTCCTGGTATTCGCTTTCCGGATCTGAATCGGCAACGATGCCGCCGCCGCCCCAGCAGCGAATGGTTCCTTGTTCTTCGGTCATATCCTCAGCCCCTTCACTCTCACACAGCATGGTGCGGATAGCGATATTACTATCCAATGTGCCATCCAGCCCGCGATAAAACACTGAGCCGCAGTAGGGGCCACGCCAGTGAGGCTCCAGTTCCCGAATAATCTCCATGGCGCGGATTTTTGGCGCACCGGTTATCGAGCCGCCAGGAAAAGCATCGAACAGTACCTGCATGGGTGAAGCGCCTTCTGCCAATTTGGCGCGAATGTGGCTAACCAAGTGGTGCACATTCCGGTACGACTCAAGTGCAAACAGGCTGTCTACGGTTACCGACCCTGGCGCTGCGTGAACGCTCAGATCATTGCGCAGCAAGTCTACAATCATCAGGTTTTCAGCACGGTCTTTCTCTGACGCTTCCAGCTCTGCAGCATAGGCCGCATCTTCTGAAGGCGTCTTTCCCCTTGGCCGAGTGCCTTTAATGGGGCTGGTTTTAACGGTACGGCCACGGATCTCCAGGAAGCGCTCGGGGGAAATAGATAGCACTGCACCCGCCCCGGCTTGAATAAAAGCGCTGTAAGGCGTTGGGTTAGCTTCTGCCAACGCCTGAAATGCGAGCCACGGGTCTCCTGCATAGTTACCCCGGAATTCCTGGGAAAGGTTGGCCTGGTAACAGTCGCCGGCGTTGATGTAGCGCTGAACCGCGTCTACACCGGCCATAAACTCCTTGGCGGGCTGTCGTGCCTTGAAGGGGGAGACCATGTGCCAGCTGGCTGTTTTTCGGGCTGGCGTGGTGGAGCGCCAGGACTGCAGAATTTTGCGTGTCTGTTCCGGGCATTCAGGGTGAACCCAAAGGTGGTAAGTATTGGTCACCCGGTTGTGGCTGGCGGCCCACAGATAGAAGCCTGTAAAGAGTAGAGGCGTCGCTGGCACTGGGCAGAGTGCTGAAAGGCGCTTTTCTTTCATGTACCCGAATTCGTAACTAAGAAAACCAATCCACCCGCCGGTTAGAAAGCCCTGCGATTCCTGCATCGGAACTTCGTAGCGTTGAACCAGGGTTTCCATCTCTGCAGCCAGCTTGCTCGTGTTCAGAGCACCAACATCCCCTGAATCAACACGCTTTGTTGCAATCGCACAGGCCGTAAACCCGCTGAACGAACCTCGGCCAGCGCCAGCTCCGACACTTCCGAGGTAGGCAAAGTCCTGCTCGTTAGCGGCGTGGCTGAGCAGCCGTGCATAGTCTTCGGGGCTAATCAGGGAGGAAACAGGAACTGGCAAATTAACTCCGGTTAATTAGTAGAATGATACTCAGGCCACAAAACGGGCATTGTCGGATCCAGAGGGCCGCTGGTCTAATGAAAACACTGAGAAACGACAGTTGGCAGCCCAGAATCGGAACATCGCATTCTAGCCGAGTTGGCCAGCCTTAGCGTAGCCATTAACGCAAATACAACAGGAACAAGAATGATGCCTTATCTTGGAAAACCGCTGCTAAAAGCTCTTTTGCTGATTTCGTTTTTTGTTGCCCCCGTGGCAAGTGCAGAGGAAGCACCTTCTGGTGAATTATCTAGCGAGCGGGAAATGGCGATTAAAAAAGAGCTGTCTAAATACGCAGTCCTCGGTCAGCAGCAAATACTTTATCTGACCAAGCAGGCGACTGATGAGTATTCCGGCACTCTGACAGATTCAAAACCTAATATGCCTTCTGCATGGATGCTGCTTGAGGATGGCACTACCATCAAGCGCATTAATCTGGATGAACAGGCGGCGGGTGCACCTGCGCAGATTCGGATTCTCATGTATCGCGCAGCGTTAAAGTCTGTCGCCCGCAGGGGGAAAATACATGCGGCTGTGATCCTGTATACCGGAAAACTAAGCGAAGGCAGCGACGATGAGGCGCTTGTGGTTGAATTCGAACATCGCTTGGGCATTTCCGGAACCAAGGTTGTTCCTTATCAAGTAGAAAACGACAAAGTGGCGTACGCCGATCCGGTGGCCAACGAAAAGCCTTTTCAAATTTTTTACGACAGCAAACCTGACGTTGAAGGCGGCACCCAATAATTTGAGACGCAGTCGCTCTTTGTTACGTGTTGTAAGTTTTGGGTTAAGAACTGTGAATGCAGTCACGGACTAGGACTGTAAAACAATCTTAAATGGATTTGTGGAGCGACGAACTCCACACCCAAAACTAAAAAGCTCAGACAACAACAAAATGAGTTTATAAGGAGATAAAAATGAAAGGCCTGAAAAAAATTGCTCTGGTAACAGCTATCGCTGCTGCACCTTTTGCAGCCCACGCAGAAATGCAAGCTATGAACGACACCGCAATGGGCGATGTAACCGGTCAGGCCGGTGTCACCATTGAACTGGAAACCAAGGTTAGCATCGGTCAGTTCAAGTACACGGATGAAGGCTCCTTCGCGGTTAACGACATCGTTCTTGGCGGTGCTGGTGTGACTGCTGACGGCGCAACTGCCGGTTATAACGATCTGTTGGATCAGCTGAAAATTGATATCGACGTTGCTGACGATGGCGACGCAGTCATTCATGTCGGTTCGCTACAAACGGATCCTGCGACTGGTGCACCTGTTCCTATTGACTGGGGTATGACTGTTGGCTCTATGGAGCTGCTAGCCGGTGGAACTGGTACAGATAGCACAACACTGATCTCCAACTTGAGCGGTTACGGCAACCTGGCTCAACTGGACATCCGGGTTGATACGGCTACTGATCAGTTGAATCTTGTGGCGGCATTTGATGTTCAAGATATGGACTTCGATGTTGACTTCCTGGGTGTTGGCATTCGTGATCTGAAGATCACAGGCGCAGGGTCCGAAGCTAACGACATAGCCTTCTATGCAGCTAATGGTATTGATCTGTCTACCATGAGCCCGCTGGAGCAAGGAATCTTTACTCAGTATGCTAATGTGAATCTGGACATCTACAAAGGCTCTGGCCTGGGTGCATCCACTGCAACTGACGTTCTGCGCATCGACGTAAACAACGTCTTCATGGATATGTCCATCGGCGCAGTTGAAATCGGTGGCACGTCCATCGGTTCATTGGCCATCGACAACCTGGCTGTAACCGACACTAAGCTGGCTGTATACGGTCACTAATCTGATCTGAGCACCAGTCCTGGTGAAGCGCCCCGCAGTGCGGGGCGTTTTTTGTTTATGGGCAAGCAATAAAAAACGACAGCTTAATAATAAAAGCTGCCGTTTAGTGTGATACTTAGGGTGTGTTAAACGTTACCTACTGATCAGGCACCGCAATAGAAAGATCAAACCCACCACCCGGTCGTGGGGTGAGGGTAATCGGACCTTCATTAATCCCCTGTGGAATCTGAATCTGATCTATGCCCGGCGGGTTGCCAATGGAGAAGTTCAGGTTTTGCCCATCGAAACCAATACCCAGCTGATCGTTAAGGAATGACTGGGTAAATGGTTCATCCGGAATCTGCATCTGCTGCCCGAAAACCAGCGGCGGAATGTTCGGGGTGAACTCTGCGGGTGGCTGAGCTCTGGCCAACTCTTCCTGGGGAAGAAGTAATGCCCGGCGAAGAAACTCTTCCTCAGCATTTGCAAGAGCGTCAGATTTGCCTTCGTCCGTAAATCGCTGCAGTGCTTCGCGGTAGGCTTCTTCTTCCGCTTCGGTGATAACGGGCTCGCCCGGCGAAATGGTCAGGGCACGGATAATGCGCTGACGGTCGGCTTCCGATTTGCGGCCCTCTCTGGGTACCACAATAACCGCTGAATCTTTCACGTAGGTTTCGACCATCTCATCGGAGGTCATCGCCTGAACGCCTGCAGTCGCCGGCATTGATGCCGCTGCCGCAAGCGTTGCTGTAATAGCGGCAGCCAATAGGGTCGTGCTTTTGGTAGAGTCAGCCCGGCCGGGGTTATGCCCGGTTGGCGGGGTTGGGTGATTCATAATCTGGCCTCTTGCTGCGATAAACCCAGGTACGAGGCGTGTCTGAGGTTACAGCAATCAGTACGCTTCTCACTTAGTGGGAGTATTCGGGTTGTCCGACAGTTTTTCAAGCCTGTGACCGTTAGTTTGTGATCAGAATCTTCGATTTGTCGTACTGTTACAAAAAGCCTGATGAAGAGGGGGTACCATAGCGGTGAGCATTAGGTGCGTTGATCATTTTAATAAATGAACCGGCCTTAGGGGCATAATGAGTAGACTAATCCGTAGCCGTTTTCCGAACTGGATTAACAACTGGATCAACCGCCGAATTCCGCGGGCCGATGTGCAGGTGCTCACCCAGCGAAACCTTTTCATTTTGCCCACCGCTGCGGGTGTGGTGTTTGGCCTGTTGTTGCTAATTATGCTGCTTACCGGCATTAACTATCAGAATAGTCTGATTTACCTGGTCACCTTTCTACTTGGCGCAGTGTTTGTGGGTGCCATGCACCAGACTCACCGCAACCTCTCAGGCCTGGAGTTAACTCTGGTTCAGGCTGGCGAGGGGTTTGCCGGCGACGACGTTATTTTCCGCCTGCGAGTAGCGGCCGGCAAGGATGACGCCATAGCCCTGACCCTTTCAGGAGATGAGAGAGAGGTGCCCGTGGCCCATGTGCCGGCTGGCCAGTCAGCAGATGTCTCCTTGCCCGTACCTTCTGTATTTCGGGGATATCTGCGGCCGGATCGCATACGTATTGAAACCCGATTTCCCTTTGGTTTGCTCAAGGCCTGGACTTGGATGAGGCCGGTTGCCTCCGCCGTAGTGTTTCCCCGGCCAATCGTCGCGCCGGAGGCAATCAGCGCGGTAGACGATGGGGAACAAACGGCCAGTTCTCGCTCACCAGAGGGGAACGATCACGCGGAACTTCGTCCCTGGCGTGATGGGGATATGAGCCAGCGAGTTATGTGGAAACGTTTTGCTCGCAGCGGCCAGATGGTGGTGGCCGATTGGGAGGCAGATAAGGGCAGCCCGCACTGGCTGGATTTTAATGCCTTTGCCGGTACCGATCATGAATTGCGACTTGGGTATCTGTCCTGGCTTGTTCTTGAGCGCAGCAAGAGTGGGGCGCGATTTGGTTTGAATCTCCCCGGGCAGGTGATAGACCCTGATAGTGGCCCGGCCCACGCAACCCGCTGCCTGAGGGCGCTAGCGGTATGGGGTGAGGAAAAACCACGGGATACTTCCGCAGCACAGCACGGCTCCCGTAAGCGCGCGGATATCCACAAGCCTGAGGAAGCCACGTTGGGGGCGCAGTTATGAGTTTTTTGAGCCGCTCCAATGATGAGGCTGACAATCAAAGCAAAAGCTTACCTTCCCGCGCATTGCTCTGGCTGATTGCCAGCTTTGCGCTACTGATGACTCCTCAACTTGATCGCCTACCTTTATGGCTTATTTTTACCTGCGTTGCATTAGCAGGCTGGCGCTGGCTTGCGCAGCAGGGCCGTGTTCGCCTGCCCGGGCGCTGGTTGCGTACTGGGATCATGTTGGTGTTGGTGGCCGTGTATCTGGTTCGGGTGCAGGGCAGTTTTACGGTGGATACGGCCGCTTCGTTCTTCGTGCTGACAGTAGGGCTGAAGTGGCTCGAAACCCGCACAGCTCGCGACTTCTATGTGCTGTTTTATATTCTGGTGTACTTGGCCACGGTTAATTTTTTGTTCCATCAGGAAATTCACTGGGCGTTGGTTAACATGAGTGCCATCGCCTTATTGCTCATCGGGCTGCAGGTACTAAACGCTCCAGAGCTTCCCGGCGGAATGAAGGCGGGTTGGCGCAGGCTAGGCGTCATGCTCCTGAAGGTGCTGCCGGTGGTAGTGCTTTTGTTCGTGTTTTTCCCTCGCATGGAGCCCTTGTGGAGCGTGCCTTTGGTGTCTGGTCAGGCGCGCACGGGTATAAGTGACACCATGCGCCCCGGTGATATATCCAGCTTGGCGCAAAGTAGTGAGCGGGCCTTCCGTGTGACCTTTGGTGGCCCCATGCCGGCGTACCGGAACAGATATTGGCGCGGGTTGATACTGGATACCCTTGATGATGGAACCTGGCGCCAGGGCACAAACGACCCCTTTCGTTCACCCGGGCGGGTGAATATTGATGGCGGCGTTGGTGAACTGCAGCCCCGTGAGTACGATGTGCTGATGGAGCCCACAGACCAGCGCTGGGCGTTTGCCCTCGAAGGCTCCGTGGCGGTGTCAGATAATGTAATAAAAGAGTCAGACGATCTGTTCCGCTTCCGGCGGCCGGCTGATAGCTCGATCCGCTACAGGTTGGCGCGCGGGGGCGCAGCTGCACCTGCTAACGCCACTCTGGGACCTGGAGAAGCTGATCGTTATCTGCAGCTACCACCTACAGGAAACCGAAAGGCGCGCGCGTTAGCAGCTGATTTGAAACGCTCAAACAACGATATAGGCGTGATCCGCACGCTGTTAAATCGTTTTCGGGAGCAGCCCTACTACTACACGTTGCGGCCGCCAAAAATGCCAAACGATGGCATAGATAGCCTGCTTTTTGATGAAAAGCGTGGGTTCTGCGCGCACTATGCCGGTGCGACAACGTTTGTACTTCGCGCAGCTGGAATACCCGCTCGGGTTGTGGTGGGGTACCAGGGTGGTGAAAGCGGTGCAGGCGACGAATACCTTATTGTGCGCCAGTATGATGCCCACGCCTGGGTTGAGGCATGGATTGAAGGGAGGGGCTGGATTCGCGTTGATCCGACCGCTGCTATTGCACCCGACAGGATTGAATCGGGCTTGCGGGATGCGGTAGCCGATGAGGGCTCGTTCCTGGAAAACAGCTGGGGCTCTGCCCAGAAATACGGGGACGTGGCGATCATCCAATGGGCAAGTTTGCAACTTGATCGTATCAACTATCAATGGCAGCGGTGGGTTGTTGGGTACCAAGGTCAAAGTCAGCTGAATCTGATGTCTCGCTTGCCTGGTGGGTTTGGTATGCGGGAGCTGGGTTATTTTACCGCAGGCATTGTTGGCGCCGCGCTGCTGATTGCTGGTCTGTTCTCGGCTTTGCAAATGCGCTGGGGTTTAAGCCGGGGTCGCTACCAACGCGTGCTGGGTGCTTGGTACCATTTATGTGTACGAGCGGGTGTGCCGGTAAGGCACGGCGAAACTCCGGCAGCGCTTGCCGCGAGACTGGCGGTTGCCGAGCCTATGGTCGCGGATTCCGCCCGGCTTTTTGCCCGCATGATCAACAGCCATTACTATAGGCCTCAAACGACACCGCAATCCCCACAGGATGATGCCGAAGATTTGAAGCGCTTGCGCAGGTTGCTGGTTACCATGAAGCGACAATTGCACAGAGCACGCAAAAAGCGGCCCGGAATGCTCCGGCCCAACCCATATTCAGGAAAGCACAGTGACTGATATTGCCCTAGAAATGCCCTGGCTTCAGAAATCCTGGCAGGTTATCCAGCATCGCCTTGCTGAAGGCCGGCTTCCTCATGCGCTGTTGGTTACGGGTGAGTGTGGCGTAGGCAAGCGAGCTTGGGCAGATGCGGTTTCAGGCCTGTTGTTATGTGCCGCGCCAGTTAATATGCAAGCCGGGGTACCGGTTGCCTGCGGCAAGTGTCGCCAATGCAAGCTGCTTGCGGCATCCAGCCACCCGGATGTTCGCGTGTATGCCCCAGAAAAGTCCCGAATGATCAAAGTAGACCAGATACGGTCGCTTTCGACCTTTGCGGTGTCGTCGCCCCAAGTGGCAGGCCGAAAGATTGCGGTTATTGATCGTGCAGACCAGCTCAATATTAACTCGGCCAACGCTCTGCTGAAAACACTTGAAGAGCCAGTATCAGATTTTGTACTCCTATTGCTGCAGGAAAGTGGTCGGCCAGTATTGCCAACGATTCGGTCTCGGTGCCAGGTGTTGTCTATACCTGTTCCTTCAACGGAGCAGGCCAATCAATGGCTGGCAAGCAAGGTAGCCAATCTTGAGAGCGATAAGCAGCCCTCGGCAGAGCTTATGGCCAAGTCACTTGTGTTGGCAGGCAATGCCCCACGCCTGGCGCTTGAGTACGCCACGGGTGAGTTCCCGGCATTGCGGGATGAGGCGTTCGATAAATTTCGACAATTCATGAAGGGGCAAGTTGCGGTCGCTGAAGCGGCAAAAGCCTTCAAGACATTGGGGCTGGAAGATATGCTCTGGCTATTTGAGGGTTGGGCCGCGGATTTGGCGAGGCTGAGTGCCGGGGGCAAAGCAAACGACCCTGAAGCTGGCGAAATGCTTGGGTTTTTGGCAGGGATCAATCCTGCGTGGCGCGCCCATGAGCTGTTGGATATGGTTCGGGATGGCCGCGCGGCTGGTGTGTATAACGCCAACCCGGAGCTGGAGGCTAGCCGTTTGCTTTTAGCTTGGCGTGACTTGATGCCCACGAAGCGCCGGGCGTCCTAAATGCGCTTTTGCGCGACACAACTGCTATGATTTGAACATACTAGGAATTAATTCCTACAGGTTTTGTTCAACTATAAAACAATCAATTTTAGAAGGTGTCATATATGGGGCCCGGATTTGGTGCGCGCAGCGGCATTCTTACCCTGACAATCAAAGATAAAGCGGTTTTGTACGCCGCTTACATGCCATACATTCGCCAGGGTGGTCTGTTTATACCAACCCAGAAGCAGTACCAGCTCGGTGATGAGGTTTTTTTGCTGTTAAACCTCATGGATGAGCCAGAAAAGCTCCCCGTTGCGGGCAAGGTTATCTGGATCACCCCCAAGGGTGCCCAAGGCAACCGTGCGGCAGGCATTGGTGTGCAGTTTAGTGGCGATGACGAAAGTGCCAGAACCAAGATTGAAGCCTACCTTGCCGGCTCTCTGAGTTCGGATCGCCCGACTCATACAATGTGAGGTTCACGTCAAATATGCATGATCTTGCTATACCGCGAAATATCCGTGGCAACAGCACCGGATTGCGGGAGGCGCAGTGGCCATTGCAGCACATTACTCTGGCCGGCTTGAGCTGGTTGGTTGAGGGTGCCTCACAAACTGCGAACCCGTCTGTCATCATGCTTCATGGCTGGCTTGATAACAGTCTTACTTTCTCAAAAATTGCACCCGAGCTGGCGCAGATATCACCGTTACACGCAGTGGATATGGCAGGTCACGGGCATTCTGGACATCGCCCACTGGGGCAAAGCTACCAACTGATGGATTATGTTGCCGACATTGCGGAGCTGATTGAAAAACACATTTGTGGCCCGGAGCAGGGTGCCAAAGTGGATATCGTTGGGCACTCCCTTGGCGGCATTGTGGGCTCGCTATATGCCGCTGCTTTCCCGGAGCGTGTGCGCAAACTTGTGATGATCGATAGTTTGGGAGCACTCAGCCGTCCTATTGATGACACGATTCCCCAACTTCGCAGATCCATTAACAAGCGAATTGCCGGCTCCGGTCGCTCGGCTGTTTATCCTGATATGGCCGCTGCGGCAAAAGTTCGCGAAGGCGGGATCAGCCCCCTTAGCCACGAGGCGGCGCTTGCACTGATTCCCCGCAACCTGAAGCCCGAGGGCGACGGTTACAGCTGGCGTACCGACGCTCGTTTGCGACACCCATCATCACTGATGATGACCGAAGACCAAGTGATGGCTTCTCTCAAGGCAATTCAAGCACCTACTTTGTTTGTGAGCGCAAAAGAAGGCCTGTTGGCTAACCGGAAGGGGCTGGATGATCGGTTGAATGCGATCCCGAATATGCAAAGAGTAGAGGTGCTCGGTGGGCATCACTGTCATCTCGATGGAGACACCCGCCCAGTTGCCGATGTTGTCAAAAATTTCCTTAAAAAAGAGTGATACCTTGCCCAAGCCTTTTGTATTTCGCTTGCTTGCCGCCGCGCTGTTTTTGGTCAGCTCAGGCGCTGCCGTTGCAGCGCTGCCAGAATCTATGCCTAAGGCATTTGCCCAATCAACCCTTGAGGTGACAACTGCCATCGAATCATCTGGCCACCTTGTTCTTTTTAGCCCGGTGCGGGAAGTTAATAACGAGATACGCTCAGACTCCATGGCGCGCTTGCCGGTTTCCGGTGAAGGGCGGCTTTATCAAATTGCCCGGGATGCTAACCGCCGGGAGGCTCGAGAGCACTATCGAGGGCTGCTCCGTGAACGTGGCGCCCAGATTTTGTTTGAGTGCTCGGGCGTTCGCTGTGGGCGAAGCAACGTGTGGGCAAACCAGATATTCAATCAAGCGGTTCTATACGGACGCGATGCGACCCAGGACTATCTGGTGGCCGGCGTAGTGGCAGATGATGGCAGCCGCTGGCTCACGTCTGTGTACACGGTTACCCGGGGCAACCTGAGGCAGTACGTGTGGGTGGAGCATTTTAAGGTAGCACCCGGCGTTGCCGTTCCCGGGCTTGGAGCGGTAAATAGCCGAGTTGTGGGGCCTGTGGTTGTGCCCTGGACAGGGGGTGTTACTTACAGGTTTGACTGGCAGGCCGCGGATCGCCGGAAAGTTAATGAGCTTGCCCGAGGTGAGGGTGCAAAGGTGATTCTTGTGGGCTACTCCGAGCTTGGTGCTACTGAATCATTTGAGGATTCTATGAGGCGTGCACGCGAAGCCACCGAGTCCCTTGCTGAGGTGTTGACCAAAACCGGTGTTTCTCGGCAGCAGCAAGAGCTACTGGTTGTTGGGCCATCGGTGGTTGTCAATGATCTGACTCGCCAGGGTGATCGGGTTGAAGTGATGGTAATAACGAGATAGCTATAACGAGGCAGTTATTAAAGAGGTAGTACAGTGCCAGACAATGATGTGTCCAAGGTTTTGGATAGTTCTGACATATCGACCACCGAGTCGCATGCCAGTAGCGATAAAAAAGTCCCAGAGGCTAAGCGCCAAACAGTTGCCCTTACATTAGGTAGTGGTGGCGCTCGGGGTTATGCCCATATAGGTGCGATCGAGATCCTGGATGAGCGTGGCTATAACATTATTGCCATTTCTGGCTGTTCCATGGGCTCGCTTGTTGGGGGAATGTACGCTGCCGGTAAAATGCAGGACTACAAAGACTGGGTAACCGGACTGGGTCAGTTTGATGTGCTCAAACTGCTGGATTTAACCTTCAATTCCGTTGGGGCGATCCGAGGCGAAAAAATCTTTTCAATCGTTCGGGAAATGCTGGGTGATATCCGCATCGAGAACTTACCACTGCACTACACCGCCGTAGCTACCGATTTGTTGGCTCACAAGGAAGTCTGGTTTCAGGAAGGCCCGTTGGACCGCGCAATCCGCGCATCCGTTGCCATTCCTAGCGTGGTAACGCCCTTGGTTCTTGGCGGCCGGGTGCTGGTAGACGGGGCTTTGCTAAATCCGCTGCCCATTATTCCCACTATATCGGCCCATGCGGATCTGGTGGTAGCGGTGAATCTCAGCGGTGAGGATGACCGACGCCAGAGGATACCAGATGCAGCTTTTTCCAGCGCCGGCGAAGGAGACGACACGGATGTGTGGATGGATGCCCTCCGCGATAAAGCATCTCGTTGGTTCGACTGGGATACACTGAAGTCTTTGGGGGCAAAACGAGCCGTCGAGGGTGAGAGTCCGGAAGAGAGAATTTCAAAAGAGGTTCAGAAAAAAGAACATCATAAGCACAGCGATAAAAAAGTGCAGGAAGACCACGAGACCATTGACTGGGATAAGCTGGGAATCGGCAAGTTTGATGTTATGAACCTGACCATTGAAACCATGCAGAGCGCTCTTGTGCAGTACAAGATCGCTGGTTATCCGCCGGACTTGTTGGTGAATATTCCCAAAAACGTGTGCCGGAGCTATGACTACCACAAGGCACCCGAATTGATTCAGCTGGGTCGCGAGCGTATGGCGGCCGCTTTGGATCGTTTTGAGGAAAGCCGGAACAGCTCCGGGCCCTTGGCTATCTGAGCCGCTTCGGCCAGGTTTAAACCGATGGCTGCAGCAAAGTCCTGAAACAGCGTATAATCCCGCGCTGAATCCGAATTTACAGGAAGCCGCGTTTGTGACCAGTCCGATTGAAGATCTTCACACCGTTCGCGATTACCTTCGTTACGCGTCATCGCAGTTTGCCGCTTCGCCGGTTTTTTTCGGCCATGGCACGGATAACGTGTGGGATGAGGCGGTGCACCTGGTGATGCGCAGCCTTCACCTTCCCCTGGAAGATAACACCCTGTTTCTGGATGCGCGGCTGACCCGAGAAGAGCGGCAGCTCCTTCTTGAGCGCATCAGGCGTCGTATTGATGAGCGTGTTCCTTTGGCCTATCTCCTGGGTGAAGCTTGGTTTATGGGCATGCCATTCCATGTGGATGAGCGGGTTTTAGTGCCGCGCTCGCCTATTGGAGAGCTGATTGAAAACGGGTTTCAGCCTTGGCTGGGTGATAAACCGGTTGAGCGGATTCTTGATCTTTGCACCGGGAGCGGTTGTATTGGCATAGGCGCGGCGTTTGTGTTTGAGGATGCCAGCGTGGACTTGTCTGATATATCAGCAGATGCCTTGGCCGTTGCCGGGTCAAACATAGATCTCCACGAGCTCCAGGGTAGAGTATGCACCGTGCAATCGGACGTGTTCGCCAACATCAGCGGGCAATACGATATCATTGTCAGCAACCCGCCTTATGTCGACGCGGAAGATCTTGCAGGCATGCCAGATGAGTTTCACCATGAGCCCGCGCTGGGTTTAGCGGCCGGTGACGACGGTTTGGACATTGCGCACCGGATTATCGCCGGGGCGGTGGAGCACCTTACGCCGGGTGGCTTGCTAGTGGTCGAGGTGGGGAATAGCTGGGTGGCTTTGGATGAAGCTTACCCGGAGCTCCCATTTACCTGGTTGGAGTTCAGCAATGGCGGTGACGGTGTTTTTGCCATTACTGAGCAGGATCTTCGCACGTGGCAGAACAAACGCTAAACTAATTTCTTACAAAACCCTAACAAGATATTGAATTATGTCAGGAAACTCTTTCGGAAAACTGTTTACCGTTACCACCTTTGGTGAAAGCCATGGCGCTGCGCTGGGCTGCATTATTGATGGGTGCCCGCCCGGGTTAGAGCTCTCAGAAGCTGATATGCAGGCAGATCTGGATCGCCGTAAACCGGGCACCTCCCGGCACACGACCCAGCGCCGTGAGGCAGATGAGGTGCGGATTCTGTCAGGGGTTTTTGAGGGTAAAACCACGGGTACGCCGATTGGGCTGATTATCGAGAACACGGATCAGCGTTCAAAGGATTACTCCAAGATTTCAGAGCAGTTCCGCCCCGCCCACGCCGATTACACATACATGCATAAGTATGGTGTGCGCGATTATCGTGGTGGTGGCCGTTCTTCTGCACGTGAGACGGCTATGCGAGTAGCGGCTGGTGCGGTGGCCCGGAAGTTTCTGCAGCAGCGCCTGGGTATTCGTATCCGCGGATATTTGTCGGAGCTGGGCCCGGTGCGTGCGGAAAAACTGGACTGGGAGCAGGTTCATCAGAACCCGTTTTTCTGCCCCGACGCCGATAAGGTTCCAGAGATGGAGGCTTATATGGATGCGCTGCGTAAAGAAGGAGAGTCTATTGGGGCACGCATCAATGTTGTGGCTGAAGGCGTGCCGCCTGGGCTAGGTGAGCCGGTTTTCGATCGCCTGGATGCAGACTTGGCTCATGCGTTGATGAGTATCAATGCGGTGAAGGGTGTTGAGATTGGTGCGGGCTTTGGGTGCATTACCCAAAAGGGCACTCAGCATCGGGATGAGATGACGCCTGAAGGCTTTTTATCGAATCATGCTGGCGGCGTGCTAGGGGGTATTTCATCTGGGCAGCCGCTGCTTGCGAGTATTGCTTTGAAGCCGACGTCGAGTTTGCGTTTGCCGGGTCGCAGTATTGATGTGCATGGCAATCCGGTGGAGGTTATTACCACTGGGCGGCACGACCCTTGTGTAGGAATTCGCGCAACGCCAATTGCAGAGGCCATGATGGCCATTGTTCTGATGGATCATTATTTGCGCCATCGTGGTCAGAATGGGGATGTTTCTGTTTCAACGCCTGTTCTTGGGCAGCTATAGGCCTGGTTGTTTGGGTGCAGACGCTTGCTGCTGGCCCGGTCATTCAAAAAACGCCCGTGAATACTTCCCTGTAGGGCTCGATCGCGCCATCCTTGGCGCTCAACGTTTTTGAATGACCGGGCCAGCAGCAAGCTAGCTAGCTTTGTTTATTGGCCTCACTACTCGGCTTCAGCGGGGTGCTCCGCTTCTTCTTCTTGAACAATCCTTAAAAGCGCTTTTGCCGCATTACCTGGTTGCCGGCCGGTGAGGCCGATCCCGCCGAGGACCCTCGTAACCGGATGCCCCGTTTCAGCTTCTGTCGCTAATACCCCTTTAAGTACTTTCAGGCTTCCATCCACCATGCGCAGTGGCAAGACACTCCAGCCGAGGCCAACGTTGGTCATCATTTTCAGGGTTTCCAAGTAGTTGGTGGGCATTTGTGGGTGCAAGGGTAGGTTCGCCTCCAGAAATAGCCGGCTTACTACGCGATAGGTTGAGGTGGATGTGTCGGGTAGAAGGGCCGGGTGTTTTGCCAAGTCGGCGAGCTTTGGTTTTTTCAACGAAGCCAGAGGGTGGTCGGCGCCGACCACAAATGCCATAGGGTCGGGCCATTGTGCATATACGTGAAAGTTTGGAAGCATGCTGTCGCTTAGGGTGACGAATGCCAGTTCTGCGTTGCGTTTGCGCATTTGCTCGTAGGCGGCATCGGATTCCATGAATTGCAGGTTTATGGTTACCTGAGGGTGTTCACGCTTGAATCGGCGCAGCCATTTGGGCAGGTGGTGAAGGCCAATGTGGTGGCTGGCAATGATGTGTAGCTCGCCTTCTATGAGGTTTGAATCCGGCGAAAGCGCAATGCGAGCGTTGTGGATTTCGTCGAGAATCTTGCGGGCATGGGGTAGCAGTCTGTTGCCGGAGTCGGTTAGGCGGATTTGCCGGTGGCTGCGGTCGATCAGCGTTGTCCCGAGTTGGTTTTCCAGGGCTGCAAGGCGTTTGCTGATTGCAGGCTGGGTTAGGTGTAGCTGTTCAGCGGCTTCTGAAAAAGAGCCTTGGTCGACAACGGTGAGGAAAGCCTTAAGGGAATTTGAGTCCAAGATGAGTCTTCCTGTTCGGTTCTATCAGGAAAGGCTATCGTATAACCGTTTGGAATGCGATGAATGAAAAACATGAATTGCGGTTATCTGTGGCCCAGCGGTATCATAGACATTAAACGGCAGTAGAGAGCTTCAAAAAAGCGACCTCCAGAGAGTGAGAGAGAATCATGGCGGGCAAGACCTTATACGACAAGTTGTGGGACGATCATTTGGTAAAGCAGCGGGACGATGGTTCTGCGCTGATTTACATCGATCGTCAATTATTGCACGAAGTAACCTCGCCTCAAGCTTTTGAGGGGCTGCGCTTGGCCAACCGTAAGCCTTGGCGCATCGATGCCAACCTGGCCACGCCAGATCACAATGTTCCCACAACTGATCGCGCGAAAGGCATTGAGGGCATTGTTGATCCGGTTTCCCGTATTCAGGTCGAAACTCTGGGCAAGAACTGCGACGAGTTCGGCATTCTTGAATTCAAGATTATGGATAAGCGCCAGGGTATTGTGCATGTGATCGGGCCAGAGCAGGGCGCAACCCTGCCGGGCATGACCATTGTTTGCGGTGACTCTCATACGTCTACTCACGGTGCGTTTGGCTGTCTTGCCCACGGTATAGGTACGTCTGAAGTTGAGCATGTGCTGGCTACCCAGTGCCTGGTTCAGCAAAAGATGAAGAACATGCTGGTTAAAGTGGACGGCCAGCTTGGCAAGGGTGTTACCGGCAAAGATGTGGTACTGGCGATCATTGCAAAAATCGGTACTGCCGGCGGTACTGGCCACGCCATCGAGTTTGGTGGTGAGGCTATTCAGAACCTCAGCATGGAAGGACGAATGACCATTTGTAACATGGCCATTGAAGCCGGTGCGCGTGTGGGAATGGTTGCTGTTGATGGCACCACAATCGAATACGTGAAAGGCCGGCCCTTCTCGCCCAAGGGCGAATCCTGGGACGCTGCCGTTAAATACTGGCGCACGCTGCACAGCGATCTGGATGCGGTATTTGATAAAACTGTTGAGCTAGACGCCGCAGATATTCTGCCGCAGGTTAGCTGGGGCACTTCGCCGGAAATGGTTGTTGGCATTAACGGCCACGTGCCGGATCCCGCGAAAGAAGAAGATCCGATCAAGCGCGAAGGCATTGAGCGGGCCCTGAAATATATGGGCTTGCAGCCAAACCAGGCCATTACAGACATCAAGCTGGACAGGGTGTTTATTGGCTCCTGCACCAACAGCCGTATTGAAGATCTGCGGGAAGCGGCCGTTGTGGTTAAGGGGCGCAAAGTTGCAGACAGTCTCATGCAGGCCATGGTTGTGCCGGGTTCCGGTTTGGTTAAAGCACAGGCAGAAGCGGAAGGGCTTGACCAGATTTTCATTGAAGCAGGCCTTGAGTGGCGTGATCCCGGTTGCTCTATGTGCCTGGCCATGAACGCAGATAAGCTGGGGCAGGGCGAGCACTGTGCCTCTACCTCTAACCGTAACTTTGAGGGCCGGCAAGGCTTTGGTGGACGTACTCACTTAGTGAGCCCCGCCATGGCAGCCGCCGCCGCAATAGCCGGCCATTTTGTTGATGTTCGCGAACTGCTGAACTGAGCCACAGGAGAGAACTGAACCATGCGCGCATTTACGCAACACCAGGGCCTTGTGGCCCCCATGGACCGTTCCAATGTGGATACGGACATGATTATTCCCAAGCAGTTTTTGAAGTCCATCAAGCGTACGGGCTTTGGCCCGAATCTGTTTGATGAGCTGCGCTACCTTGATGAAGGCCAGCCGGACCAAGACAGCTCCCAGCGCCCGTTGAACCCGGATTTTGTGCTTAACCAGCCACGTTATAAAAACGCCAGTGTACTCTTGGCCCGTAGTAACTTTGGCTGTGGCTCTAGCCGCGAACACGCGCCCTGGGCTCTTGATGATTACGGCTTCAGGGTGATTATTGCGCCCAGCTTTGCTGATATTTTCTACAATAACTGCTTTAAGAATGGGTTGTTACCTATTGTTCTTGAAGCAAATATTATGGAGAAGCTGTTTCAGGAAGCTGAGGCTGCGGAAGGCTATGAGCTGACGGTAGACTTGCAAGCGAAAACCGTGATTACACCGTCTGGTGAGTCTTTCAGTTTCGACGTGGATGATTTCCGTCGTCACTGCTTGCTCAATGGTCTCGATGACATTGGCGTTACCCTTGAAGACGCTGAACGCATCAAATCCTACGAAGATCAGCGCCGAGAAACGGCACCTTGGTTGTTTGGTGCTGGGCAATAAGCTTGCCTTTAGCACATCGCTGTACAGGTGATATCTAGTTTAAGCCGGATGTGCTTTGCGCTATCTGGCAACCATTAACTTGTCGGGCCTGTGAGGCCCGGCATTCAGAGATTTGGAAGTTCATTATGTCCAGAACTGTACTTCTTCTGCCGGGTGACGGCATAGGCCCGGAAATCGTTGCGGAAGCTGAAAAAATCCTGCACGCCATTAATGAAAAATTTGACCTGAAACTCACCTTCGAGTCGGGCTTGGTGGGCGGTGCCGCACTGGACGAAACAGATAATCCGTTACCGGATGAGACGCTAGAAAAAGCACGCAAAGCCGATGCTATTTTACTGGGGGCTGTAGGTGGTCCAAAGTGGGACGGCCTGCCCATGGCAAAGCGGCCTGAGAAGGGGCTCCTTGGCCTGCGTTCAAATCTGAAACTGTTCGCTAACCTGCGCCCTGCTATTCTTTACCCGCAATTGGCGTCGGCATCGTCCCTCAAGCCCGAGGTGGTTTCGGGTCTTGATATTATGATTGTGCGCGAGCTTACCGGGGGGATTTACTTCGGTCAGCCACGGGGTGTTCGTGAGCTGGAAAGTGGCGAGCGTCAGGGCTACAACACCTACGCTTATACAGAGTCTGAAATTCGCCGCATTGGCCGTGTTGCGTTCGAAGCCGCGCAGCAGCGCAGCAAAAAATTGTGCTCGGTGGATAAGGCCAACGTGCTGGAAGTAACCGTTTTGTGGCGGGAAATCATGAACGAGCTACAGAGCGAATACCCGGACGTAGAGTTGTCTCATATGTACGTTGATAATGCCGCGATGCAGCTGGTTCGCGCGCCCAAGCAGTTCGACGTGATTGTGACTGGCAACATGTTTGGTGATATTCTATCGGACGAAGCGGCCATGCTTACTGGTTCAATTGGTATGTTGCCATCGGCTTCGTTGAACTCTGAAAAGCAGGGCATGTATGAGCCCTGCCATGGTTCAGCGCCCGATATAGCCGGTAAAGGTATTGCCAATCCGCTGGCTACGATCATCAGCGCCGCAATGATGTTGCGGTACAGCCTTGATGAAGAAAAGGCGGCTGCGGCCATTGAAGCGGCAGTAAATAAAGTATTGGATCAGGGCCTCCGTACGGCCGATATTATGTCGGAAAACGGTACCCGGGTTTCGACCCGTGAAATGGGTGATGCGGTACTGGCTGCTCTGTAATTTACGACAATACCTGATAGCAACACGACGCGGTTGCTGCGGGATCATTCATCCTGTCCCTGCCAGCGATAAAGGCTGAGGGCGGGCATAAATTGAGGTTCAAGGGTCGCACATGAAGCGAGTTGGACTTGTAGGTTGGCGTGGCATGGTGGGCTCAGTGCTCATGCAGCGCATGCGCGAAGAAAATGATTTTAGCGATATCGATCCGGTATTTTTCTCCACGTCGCAGACTGGTCAGCCAGCGCCTGATGTGGGCAAAGAGGGGGTTCCTCCCTTACAGGATGCCTTTGATATTGAAACCCTTAAAACCCTGGATGTGGTGCTGACGTGTCAGGGCGGCGATTACACCAATGCGGTGTACCAAAAGCTGCGCGATGCAGGCTGGAAGGGTTACTGGATTGATGCGGCCTCTGCACTGCGGATGGCGGATCACTCGGTTATTGTTCTGGATCCGGTTAACCGCAACGTGATCGACGCAGCTTTGGAAAGCGGCGTGAAAGATTATGTAGGTGGTAACTGCACAGTTAGCCTGATGATGCTCGCCCTTGGTGGTCTGCTGGAACAGGACCTGGTCGAGTGGGTGTCTCCCATGACCTACCAGGCCGCGTCTGGCTCCGGCGCTCAGAATATGCGCGAACTGCTTAACCAGATGGGTGAGCTTAACCGCAGTGTTGGGGAGGAGCTGGAAAGCCCGTCTTCGGCGATTCTGGAGATTGACCGCAAAGTAACCGAAACCATGCGTTCCGGCGAGTTTCCTACCGAGCACTTCCAAGTGCCTCTGGCAGGCAGCCTTATCCCGTTTATAGATAAGCAGCTTGATAACGGCATGAGTAAGGAAGAGTGGAAGGCTGGGGTAGAGACCAACAAAATTCTTGGTCGCTCGGACAACCCGATTCCGATTGATGGCCTTTGCGTACGAATTGGTGCCATGCGCTCCCATAGCCAGGCGCTGACCATCAAGCTGAAGAAAGATCTGTCGGTCGCGGAAATAGAGTCCATTCTGGCGAAAGCCAACGATTGGGTTAAGGTTATCCCTAATGATCGTGATGCGAGCATTGCGGAACTGACCCCTGCCAAGGTAACTGGCACGTTGAGTGTGCCTATCGGACGCATCCGTAAACTGGCCATGGGGCCGGAGTATATTTCTGCGTTTACTGTAGGCGATCAACTGCTGTGGGGGGCCGCTGAGCCCTTGCGCCGCATGTTACGAATCTTGCAGGAGCGTTAAGAAATGTTACACAGAGGCAATTAATGCCAACTGTGTCCGGTTTCAGGAAACCGGTTAGGGGGCGGAGGCTGATTTCAGGCTCCGCCCCTGTTATTTTCAGGGGCACTAGGGAGTTCCGTGCAACTGATAAATAAATGGTGCAAGGATTGCAGCTGATTGATTGATAAAAGAGGCTTTATCAACAATACTTGCCGGGCTGAAAGTTAAATACGCGACATATTAATCCAGAATAATCCAGACGGAAGTCACCCCACCTCGTCCGATTCTGTTAAAAAAACAGTCGCGGATAACGGAGACTGGAAAGGAAAAAGCATGAAGGTACGCAAGCTTGCGGTTGCACTGGCGTTGGCGGGAGGGCTCGGTTCGGGCGTCGCTCAAGCCCTCGGGCTGGGTGAAATTGAACTTCAGTCCTATCTGAATGAACCGATGGACGCCGAAATTGTTCTGCCACAAAGCCAGGGTGTTGATCCCGGCGACGTGTTTGTGAACATAGCCCCAGAAAGGGCTTACCAGCGACTGGGCTTGGAGCGGAACCAATTTCTTGGAAAGCTTCGTTTCGACGTAACGACCCGCGCCAATGGCAGCCTGGTGGTGAATGTCTCCTCACGTGAACCTCTGAGAGAGCCGTACCTCAACTTTCTACTGGAACTCACCTGGCCAAGTGGTCGGTTGATGCGCGAATACGCTGTTCTTGTAGATCCACCGGTTTACGCCGAAGAATCTGGTGTTTCCGAATCGGTACGGGCGCCATCTAATGCGCAATCTCGCCCCGCACCTTCCGCTCGCAGCTCTGAGTCGGTTCGCCGCCAGGCACAGGTAGAACAGTCCAGCGGAAGTGGTTACAGGTCAGATACTTTCGGCCCTACAGGCCCCTCTGACACTCTTTGGACCATTGCCTCCGCGGTTCGCCCAGATAACAGCCTCTCTATGCAGCAAGTCATGCTGGCACTGCAGGATCTGAATCCGGACGCATTTATCGGTAGCAACATCAATCGGCTAAAGCGTGGCCAGGTTTTGCGTGTTCCCACCGCGAACCAGATCCGCCGCCGCAGTCCCGCTGAGGCAATCCAAATAGTTGCGCAGCAGAATCAGGAATTCCAGAAGCCGAAACGCACTGTTGATGCCACACCAGCACAGCAGCCTGAGGGTGGCGGTGCAGGAGAGGTTGCAGCTAGCGGTGATGAGCTAAAGCTCCTGGTTGCAGATGACAAAGGTGGCCGGAGTGAAACCGAGGGTGGTTCGGCAGGTGGTGATAGCCAGCTTGCAGGCGGCGTAGATGCCGGTGCAGCCGTGGCCATGGAGGAGCTCGAAAGCGCCCGCCGCGAAAACGACGAACTCAATAGCCGGGTTGACGATCTGCAGGATCAGGTAAAGACGCTGCAGCGTTTAATCGAGCTCAAGAACAACCAGCTAGCAGAGGTTCAACAAGGCGCTGCTGTGAGTGATGCCGCAGCCCAAGATGCTCCGATGGCTGACGCCGATGGTGCCGTGACGGACCAAGCTGAAACGGTTGCCGATGCCACGGAGCAGGGTGTTGAGGCAAGTCAGACGGAAGTTTCTGGCGTGGCGGCTACCGCGGATGACGCCGCCTCTGCCGACATAGGCGCCTCTGAGGCACCTTCAGAATCAGAGCAAGAAGGCGTATCCAGCGAGACTGAAGTTGCCGAGGCGGAAGTTGCGTCTGACGCACAACCGGTTGCTGATGATGCTGGTACTGATCAGGATGGTGACGTTGCACGCAGCGATGTAGCTTCGGTTGCAGGCGATCAAACAAAGCAGCCAGCGCAAGCCGAAGTTCCTGAGGCCAAGGCTCAGCCGAAGCCAGAGCCTGTCGTCGACAAAGGCTTTCCGGGTAACGTCATTGATGCGATTACCGGCAATACCATGTATCAGATTGCGCTAGGTGGCGGCCTGATTCTTCTTCTGTTGCTTCTACTGCTGCTTGCGCGGCGCAGTGCAAACCGCGAAAAAGCATTTTATGAGCAACTGAATAGCGATACTGATGGGCCAGACGATAGCTTTGACCTAAGCCTTGACGATGACGAGCCGGAGCAAAGTCAAGCCGGCGACGCGCTTGAAGAAGCTGGTGCCTATGTTGCTTATGGTCGTTACGATCAAGCTGGTGAGGTTTTGGAGACTGCTATTTCCCGTGAGCCCAGCCGCACAGACTTGCGCCTGAAGCTCCTTGGGGTCTATGCAGATAATCAGGACCGTCAGTCGTTTGAGAAGCAGTTTGGCGAAGTTGAGGCCCTAGACGACGATGAAGCGATTGCCCAGGCAAATGAGCTTCGTTCCCGGCTTGAAGAAGCTGAATCAATGCCTAGCATTGATGATCTCGAATCACAGCTTCGCTCCGGGTCGTTTGTCGATGAATCAGAGGCTTCCAATGAATTTGAGGCTGACGAACCAGAGCAAAGAGACAGCGAGTTCAGTGAAATCGATTCTGCTTTTGCCAATTTCGATCTTGATGCCTCCGATGACGTAGAACGGTCTACTGACACTGACACCGATGAAGAGGAAGCGAAAGACGGAGATGATGGCCTGATCGAATACGATCTGTCAGGGCTTGAACTGCCGGAAACTGAAGCTGAAGCTAAAGGTGAAGTGCCAGAAGATGTTTCCGAAGAGGAAAGTGATTTCTCTTCCTTGGAAATAGATCTGGATGAGCCCGAGGCTGATGAACCCCTTGGGGACTCACTTGATGATTCGCTGAAGTTTGATCGGGACAACGAAAACACGGGGATTGATTCGCTCGACGAGTCTTTCCTGGACGAGCTGGATGCTGAGCTGGATAAGGTTGCGGGTGAAGACGAGGAGCTTGGTGGTTCCGAAATGGAAGAGTCTACGCTTGACGATTTGGAGCTTGATGTATCCGATGAGGATCTCGCCCTTATGGAGGAGTTCTCGGATTCCGCAGATTCCGCCAATGCTGGCTTTGAAGGCGACGAGCTGACTCTGGATGATGAGCTGGAACTTGAAGATAACCTCCACGAAGACGACCTGAACGATGATGATCTGGAAGGTATAGAGTCCCTTGGGGATTTAACTGAAGAGTCGGACGATGCCCTTGTAGATGAAGAGCTCCCGGTTGCCTCTGATGAAGTTCGGGATGAAGCTCCGAAATCACCCGTTCCCAATCTCGATGAAGACGATCTGGGTGACGACGATGATTTCGATTTCCTCGCCGGAACTGACGAAGCCGCAACCAAGCTTGACTTGGCAAGGGCTTATATCGAGATGGGTGACAGTGACGGTGCTCGTGACATTCTTGAAGAGGTCGCCCTCGAAGGAGATGACGAGCAGAAATCTGAAGCTCAGGATCTACTTAAAAATCTGTCCTGATCCGTTATAATCGGATTATCGAGGCAGCAAACGCCGGCCGCCGGGGATTATCCCGGCACTCAGCCGGCGTTTTGCTTTTACAGCAACATACTTTTCGGGTTCACAATTGTTTCTCTACCCTCAGGAACTCACAGCGGATAACGCCATCGGCGGTGGGCGAGTTGCTCTCGCTTTCGAATACGACGGTCGCAGCTTTCATGGCTGGCAGTTGCAGAAGTCCGGAGTTCGTTCGGTAGAGGCAGAGCTGGCGAAAGCCGTAGCGAAAGTTGCAGATCATCCAGTAGATCTGGTTTGTGCAGGTCGCACCGACGCTCGGGTGCACGCAAGTTACCAGGTCGCACACTTTGAGACGCCTTCCATTCGTAGCCTTCGTTCATGGGTTATGGGCATCAACACCGCATTGCCGTTTGACATTGCCGTACACTGGGCAGGTAACGGCAGTGATGATTTTCATGCCAGGTTTTCCGCAATTTACCGACGTTATCGCTACGTTATCTATAATGGCCCTGTAAGGCCCGGCATACAGCGCGGGCAGGTAAGCTGGATCTTTCGCGAGCTGGACGCAGGGCGTATGCATAAAGCAGCTCAGGCGCTTGTTGGCGAGCATGACTTTTCGTCATTTCGCGCTGCTGGGTGCCAATCCAGAACGCCGGTTCGTTTTCTTGAGCAGATAAACGTAACCCGAAAAGGCCACTTCGTCGTAATTGATGTGCAGGCTAACGCTTTTTTGCACCACATGGTTCGAAATATTGCCGGGGCCCTCATGGCTGTAGGCACTGGAAGTAAGTCGTTATCATGGATTCATGACATACTGCTAGCCAAAGATCGAACGCTAGCCGGAGTGACCGCGCCGCCCCATGGCTTGTATTTGGTCGATGTGGGGTACCCGGAAGGTTTTCCTTTGCCAGCCGCTGAATGTGGCCCGGCCTTTTTAAGACCCTGGTTCAACAAAGCCGAAAACAGCCCGGTGTATCCAACGCACATTCATCTGAAGCAAAAACCGGTACAAGCGCCATGAGTACACGCGTCAAAATCTGTGGCCTAACCCGTTTTGGGGATGTTGGAGCTGCCGTTGATGCGGGGGCCGATGCCCTGGGGTTCGTGTTTTATGACCCCAGCCCCCGCGCCGTTACCATTGAACAGGCCGAGGTTCTTGCCGGGAACGTGCCTGCGTTTGTTTCTGTTGTTGGGCTGTTTGTGAATCCGTCTGAAGCGTTCGTCAGAGAGGTTCTTGATAGGGTTCCACTGGATTTGCTTCAGTTTCACGGCGATGAAACCGCAGAGTTCTGCAACCGGTTTGGCCGACGCTGGATAAAGGCTGTTAGGGTTCGCGAAGCTGGGCAGATTGAACTGGCTATGCGCGAATACCGTCAAGCCGCTGGGCTTTTAATAGATGCTTGGGATCCTGACCGTTACGGAGGCACTGGGCACTCATTCAACTGGGATTTGATTCCTTCAGCGCGCCCGCTGCCCCTTATATTGGCCGGTGGTTTGTCATCTGCTAACGTGGCCGACGCTGTTGAAAAGGTGAAGCCCTGGGCTGTTGATGTTAGCGGTGGTGTTGAAAAAGCTAAAGGCATCAAAGACATCGAAAAAATTTCTGACTTTGTTAAAGAGGCTCACCGTGTCTAATAGAGAGGTTCACCGTGTCTGAAAAACTGACTGAAGAAATGCTGGCAGCATTGCCAGATACGCGAGGGCATTTTGGTGCTTTTGGCGGACGATTCGTTTCCGAGACGCTGATGGATTCCCTGATGACTCTCGAAAAAGAATACCTTCGGCTAAAAAAGGATCCTGAGTTCCAGGCCACCTTCGACAAAGATCTTGCAGATTATGTCGGCCGCCCCAGTCCGCTGTATTTTGCTGAGCGACTGACCCGGGAAACCGGCGGAGCCCAAATCTGGCTGAAGCGCGAAGATCTTAATCACACCGGTGCACACAAGATAAACAACACCATTGGCCAAGCCCTGTTGGCTAGCTTTTTAGGTAAGAAGCGAATCATCGCTGAAACCGGCGCCGGACAGCATGGTGTTGCTACCGCAACGGTGTGCGCGCGCTTGGGGCTTGAGTGCCACGTTTTTATGGGGGCAGAAGACGTACAGCGCCAATCCCTGAACGTTTATCGCATGAAACTTCTTGGCGCCCAGGTGCACCCGGTAGAGAGTGGAAGCCGCACGCTTAAAGACGCCATGAATGACGCCATGCGTGACTGGGTCACTTATGTTGATGAGACTTTCTACATCATCGGCACTGTTGCGGGCCCGCATCCCTACCCGCTGCTGGTTCGCGATTTTCAGTCAGTCATCGGTCGTGAAACTCGCCGTCAGTCGTTGGAGAAAACCGGGAAGTTGCCAGACGCCCTGGTTGCTTGTGTAGGCGGAGGTTCCAACGCTATTGGCATGTTTTATCCGTTTCTGACCGACGAATCCGTACAACTTTACGGTGTGGAAGCCGGTGGGCTTGGTATCGAGACGGGGCAGCATGCGGCGCCTTTGTGTGCTGGCCGCCCGGGCGTGCTTCATGGTAACCGCACGTATTTGATGGAAGATGAAAACGGTCAGATTTCGAGCACTCACTCGATCAGTGCAGGTCTGGATTATCCCGGTGTAGGGCCAGAGCACAGTTGGTTGAAAGATATCGGGCGGGCTAACTATGTGTCGGTAACCGACGATGAGGCGTTAAAAGCGTTTCGCATGCTAACCTTGGTTGAAGGTATCATGCCTGCACTGGAAACTGCCCACGCGGTCGCTTACGCCGTAAAGCTTGCAGCCACGATGGATAAAGATCAGATGGTCGTCATCAACATATCTGGTCGCGGCGATAAAGACATTCATACCGTTGCACAGTTAGATGGTATTGAAATCTGAATAACTGACAGGAGCAGGTATGAGCCGAATTGAAGGGGTTCTTCAGACCCTCAAAGGACAAGGCCGAAAGGCACTTATTCCCTTTATTACCGCCGGTGACCCCCACCCAGATCAGACCGTGGGTTTAATGCACACTATGGTCGATGCCGGGGTTGATATCATCGAGTTGGGCGTGCCGTTTTCTGATCCCATGGCCGATGGCCCGGTGATTCAGTTGGCCTGTGAGAGGGCTCTCAAGCACGGCACGTCGTTGCGCCGGGTTCTGGCGATGGTACGCGAGTTCAGAGAAACCAATAACACAACCCCAGTAGTTTTGATGGGCTATCTTAATCCTATTGAGGCCATGGGCTACGAAACCTTTGCAGATGCTGCAGTAGCAGCGGGAGTCGATGGTGTTCTTACGGTCGACCTGCCGCCGGAAGAGGCCGATGAGGTCGCGCCCCTGTTCTCCGAGAGAGGGCTGGATCCCATTTTCTTGCTGGCGCCAACCACTACCGATGACAGAATTGGTGCAATTGCCGATCACTCTTCGGGATATGTGTACTATGTTTCATTTAACGGCGTGACCGGAGCTGCCAAAATAAACGTGGATGAAGTGGCCGCCAAAGTGGCGCATATCCATGAATTGACAGCATTGCCCGTTGGCGTTGGCTTTGGTATCCGCGATGCAGAAACAGCCGCAGCGGTTGGACGGGTATCCGATGGTGTAATTGTTGGCAGCGTGTTAGTCGATACAATAGCCAAAAATCAGGCAGATATCGAAGAGCTTAAACGGGCACTGACGGATCTGCTCAACCCGATGCGTGAAGCACTGGACAGCCTGGCTTCCTGACCCGAAAGGTGGGGGGCAGGCTGGAATCAAAGGACAGGATAAAACCATGAGTAACTGGCTGGACAAGATAATGCCGGGCAAGATTCGCTCGGAATCCAATCGCAGAACAGGCGTGCCTGAAGGGCTTTGGAAAAAGTGTCCTAAGTGTGGCGCCTTTCTCTACAAGCCGGAACTGGAGAGAAACCTGGATGTTTGCCCCAAATGCAATCATCACCTGAGGGTTGCTGCCCGCCGCCGTCTCGACATTTTTCTTGATGAAGATGGACGGGAAGAAATCGGCGAAAACCTGGAGCCTTGGGACAGACTGAAGTTCAAGGACACTAAGCGCTACAAAGATCGTCTTGCCCAGGCTCAGAAAGCCACGGGGGAGAAAGATGCCCTTGTTGCCAAGAAAGGCAAAACCTTGGGTGTTCCGCTGGTGGCCTGCTCCTTTGAATTTGGGTTTATGGGCGGCTCCATGGGACAGGTTGTTGGAGAAAAGTTTGTGCAGGCGGCCAATGTTGCACTTGCAGAGCGTATTCCTCTTGTCTGTTTTTCCGCCAGTGGTGGCGCCAGAATGCAAGAAGCCATTCTATCGCTTATGCAAATGTCCAAAACCGCGGCTGTGCTTGAGCGCATGAAGCAGGAAGGCATACCTTACATCTCGGTGATGACGGATCCGGTTTTCGGCGGAGTATCTGCGAGTCTTGCAATGCTTGGGGATCTCAATATCGCCGAACCGAATGCCCTGATTGGCTTTGCGGGGCCGCGAGTGATTGAACAAACGGTTCGCGAAAAATTACCCGAAGGTTTCCAGCGTAGCGAGTTTTTGCTGGAGCACGGGGCAATCGACATGATTCTTCATCGTCATCAGATACGCGAGCGTATTGCGCACGTGCTGGCCAAGTTTGCCGGGCAGGAACGGCCGGGAACAGACGAGCCTATTGAATTTGAGATAACGGAAAAGCCAGACGTTGATGTCCCAGCCGAGTAAATCGAAATCACAGCCCCCGAAAGCACCGGGGGCTGATGCTACCCTCCAGCAGTGGTTGTCGTGGCTGGAATCTATCCACCCCACCGAAATTGATCTTGGGCTTGATCGGGTTCTTGTGGTGTTACGACGCCTATTCCGGAAAAACCCAGCGGCACGAGTGATTACAGTTGCCGGAACCAACGGCAAGGGTAGTACCGTTGCCACTCTTGAGACTCTTTTGCAGGCATCGGGCCGGCGTACCGGCGCCTATACCTCGCCGCACCTTCAGAATTACAACGAGCGCATCCGGATTGACGGCAAAGATGTTGACGACGCAACCCTGATATCAGCGTTCGAAAAGGTTGAGTCAGCTCGTGGCTTTGTCACGCTTACCTATTTTGAGTTTGGCACTCTTGCGGCGCTTGTTGTGCTTGCGGAGTCTGGCGTGCAGGACTGGATTCTTGAAGTGGGCCTTGGTGGCCGGCTAGATGCTGTAAATGTGATAGATGCGGATCTTGCGATTATCACCTCTGTGGATATTGATCACGTGGCTTTTCTAGGTGACAACCGTGAAGTCATTGGGTTTGAGAAGGCCGGTATTCTTCGCCCGGGTATACCGGCGATTGTCGCCGATATAGATCCGCCAAGCTCCGTTCTGCAACAGGCAGCTGCTCAGAAGGTGGCGCTGGTCAGAGCAGGGCAGGATTACACCATTCGTGAAACGCTAGCAGGCAATGGCGAAGCCGCTGCAACTCTGCATTATCAGGGTCAGGCCATCAGCCTGCCCACTGGGCCGTTGCCGGTCCAAAGTGTGGCCGCTGCGGTTATGGCAATGCGGACACTTGATCCGGATATGAGCATATCTGTTCTGGAAAATGCTCTGGCTCAGGTAACTGTTCCGGGGCGGTTCGAGCGCCTCGAACGGAGCCCCGATATGTATGTAGATGTGGGTCATAACCCCCATGCCGCCAACTGGCTATCCGCACGGCTTAAAGCGCTGAAAGTTGGTGGCCGAAAGATTCATGCCGTTTACGCTGCACTTATGGACAAGGATGTGGAAGGCGTGGCCCAGGCTATGGCTCCCGTTGTAGATTCTTGGCATTTGGCCGGGCTTGATGTGCCGCGAGGTTTGGGCGCAGAAGCATTGAGAGCAAAACTTGCAACTTGTAATCTGGAGCAGGTGAGCGTTCATGAATCTGTAGCTAATGCTGTCGCGGCAGCGAAAGCCGGTGCTGCCTCTAATGACATTCTTATTGTATTTGGCTCATTTTTCACCGTTGCGGAAGCGCGCACGCTGTTTTTTTTAAGCCCGCAGACCCCGTCTTAAACTTTGTCCATAGCGCGTTTCAGGGCTTTGAGTTATGGCGAGTGGGCGGTTAGTATGTCGCAAGAAAAATGAATGGGGAGCCAAGTAACGTGGATGGATTGAAACAGAGAATAATTGGAGCGCTGGTGCTGGTCTCGCTGGCTGTTATCTTTGTTCCTATGGTCTTCGATGAACCCCACTCAGAGCGCACCTCCACGTCTATCAACATTCCAGAAGAGCCGCCTTTCCCGGAAGTTGAAGCGCCGGAGTCGGATATAGCACCGACACCTCCGTACCAGCAAGACCAAGCAGCGAATTCAAATTCGGCCAGCCAGGATTTCCGTATTCTCGAGAGTGATGAGCCCGCGGCCCCGCCGGTTCAGCAACCTCGCAACAATACCACCCCTGAGGTGGTAGACACTGCTGCCTCTCAACCAGCCCCCCCCCAGCCTGAAACCTCGCAACCTAAGCCCGCTCAACAAGCGACAGAGCCTCCGAAGAGTACCGGACAAGCAAATGCCGAGTTTACACGGTCTTTGGAAGGTGCGTGGGTTGTGCAGTTGGGCAGCTTTGGCAATGGCGACAATGCTCGGCGCCTGCGGGATAAGGTTCGTGAGAAAGGTTACAGCTCTCATCTTCAGGAAGTCGTTCGTGGGGATAACACCCTTACGCGAGTTTTCAGCGGCCCTTTCGCTGAGAAGTCCAAGGCAGAAGCTGCAAAGCGCGCACTGGACAAAGCGTTCAGCCTGAACAGCTTGGTCACTTCTGGCGACAAATAACGCTTTTAATCTGCTTTATATCACTCAGGCGGTTTGGCGCGCCCGGGTTTCCTGATAGAATTCGCGCTTCCTTTTCTCCACCGGGATTTCCATGGACGCGCTGATCTGGATTGACTGGGTCATCATTGCCCTCATTACAGTTTCCACTCTCATCAGCCTGAAACGGGGTTTCGTAAAAGAAGCGCTGTCTCTGGTTACTTGGATTGGCGCATTTATACTTGCCCGAACCTTTCATCCCCAGATGCAGGCGCTGCTCGAGAACACGGTTGAAACACCGCTTGTACGATTGATAGCAGCGTTTGCCATTCTCTTTTTCGGAACACTTATCGTTGGCGCGATCATTAACAACATGATCGGGCATCTGGTTCGCGCCACCGGGCTTTCAGCCACCGACCGAGTGCTGGGTATGGGGTTTGGAATGCTGCGCGGCATTGTTGTGGTTATCGTCGCGATTGCGTTTATCCGTTACACGCCTCTGGCCCAGGATACCTGGTGGAGGACGTCGGTGATGATTGACCGCCTAGCGGTGGTTGAAGATTGGTCCAGGCGAACATTTGGTGATGAGTTCGCCCGCTTTCTAGAGACGGATTCTCAAAAGGCCGTGGATCCCACGTCCGCATCTCGCTAACATTCAGTATTAACACCCGGAGATTACCTTATCCATGTGTGGCATTGTCGGCATCGTCAGTACTTCCAACGTCAATCAGTCGCTTTATGATGCGCTGACTGTACTTCAGCACCGAGGCCAGGACGCGGCGGGCATTGTTACCTTTCAGGATGAGCGTTTTTATCTGCGCAAAGACAATGGCCTGGTTCGGGATGTTTTCCACACGCGTCACATGTATCGGCTAGTGGGCAACGTAGGCATAGGTCATGTGCGCTACCCAACTGCAGGAAGCGCCAGCTCTGCAGAGTCGCAGCCTTTTTATGTGAACAGTCCGTACGGCATTACTCTTGCCCACAACGGAAACCTGACCAACGCCGACGAACTGAGTCGCGATCTGTTCCGTACTGACCTGCGCCACATCAACACCAACTCGGATTCGGAAGTGCTGCTGAACGTGTTTGCCCACGAACTGCAAAAGTTGGGCAAACTTGACCCTACAAAGGATGATATTTTTTCGGCGGTAAGCGCTGTTCATCAACGTTGTGCCGGTGCCTATGCGGTTATCGCCATGATTACCGGGCATGGCATTGTTGGTTTCCGTGATCCTAACGGCATCCGCCCAGCATGTTACGGCGAACGAACCGACGAGTCTGGCCGTAAGGAATACATGATTGCGTCCGAGAGTGTTGCTCTGAGTGCTGCTGGCTATACGCTGGTGCGGGATATTGCTCCTGGGGAAGCCGTTTATATTGAAACTGACGGTACACTGTATACTCAGCAATGCGCTCCTAACCCTCGTCTGTATCCTTGTATTTTTGAGCATGTCTATTTTGCGCGTCCCGACTCCATCATGGATGGAGTATCGGTATACAAGGCTCGTTTGCGCATGGGCGAAACCCTGGCAGATAAAGTGCTGCGTGAGTGCCCGGATCACGATATTGATGTTGTTATGCCTATTCCTGACACCAGCCGGACATCTGCCATGCAAATGGCCCACCGGTTAGGCCTGAAATTCCGCGAAGGCTTCATCAAAAACCGTTATATAGGCCGGACGTTCATCATGCCGGGCCAGACTATGCGCAAAAAATCTGTACGCCAAAAACTGAACCCTATCGACCTTGAGTTCCGGGGTAAAAACGTAATGCTGGTGGACGATTCCATTGTTCGCGGCACTACCTGCAAGGAAATTGTGCAGATGGCTCGTGATGCCGGCGCTCGTAAGGTTTACTTTGCTTCGGCAGCGCCCCCGGTTCGTTACCCCAATGTTTATGGCATCGATATGCCATCGGCCAAAGAGTTGATTGCTCACGATAAAACCGTTGATGAAATCCGTGACTTGATCGGGGCGGACTGGCTGCTGTACCAAGATCTTGAAGATCTTGTGACGTGTGTCAGCGATGTAAATGACAGCATTGACGGCTGGGAGTGTTCGGTGTTTACGGGGGAATATGTAACCGGTGACATTGACGCTGCCTACCTCAACCGCCTCGATGAAGCTCGTAACGATGTCACTCGCTCCGGAGGCCCAGATGCGACCTCAGGCGACAACGGCATCATTGACCTCCACAACGACGAAGACTGATTACCGAGCCTTACCAGGAGACGCTCATGACTTTTCACCGCGAAGAAACTGTCCAGATCCCCGAATCGGATCTTGAGGGTATGTCTCTGGATACTCTGGCGGTGAGGGCAGGGCAGATCCGGACTGCTCAGCTGGAACATAGTGATGCGATTTTTCCCACGTCGAGCTTTGTTTATGGCAGTGCGGCTCAGGCGGCGGCGCGTTTCGGTGGGGAAGAACCAGGCAATATTTATTCCCGTTTCACAAATCCCACGGTTCAGGCATTTGAGGCCCGAATAGCTGCCATGGAGGGAGGAGATCGTGCTGTTGCAACTTCATCTGGCATGGCTGCCATTCTGAGCACGTGTATGGCGCTGTTAAAAAGCGGCGATCATGTCATCTGTTCCCGTGGTGTGTTTGGTACTACCAACGTGCTGTTTCAGAAATACATGGCAAAGTTTGGTGTTGAAACCACGTTTGTTAGCCTGACAGATACTAACGAGTGGGCATCAGCACTGCGTCCGGAGACCCGCATGCTGTTCGTCGAGACGCCATCCAACCCACTGTGTGAGGTTGCCGATATGGAGGCGCTGGCAAGTCTGGCCCATGGCAATGACGCTCTGTTTGTAGTGGACAACTGTTTTTGCACGCCCGTGTTACAGCGCCCTCTGGAGCATGGCGCGGATGTGGTGATTCACTCGGCTACCAAATACCTGGATGGCCAGGGCCGTTGTGTGGGTGGTGTTGTTGTTGGCCCTGACAAACTCATGGACGAAGTATATGGCTTTCTGAGATCCGCAGGGCCCACCATGAGCCCGTTTAACGCTTGGGTCTTCCATAAAGGCTTGGAAACCTTACCAATCCGTATGCGAGCTCACTGTGACAATGCGTTAGAGTTGGCAACGTGGCTGGAGCAGCAGCCGGAAGTGGAACATGTGTATTACGCGGGGCTTGAAAGCCATCCACAACACGCCCTTGCAAAAAAACAGCAGAAAGGGTTTGGTGGGGTGCTATCGTTTTGTCTCAAGGGTGGCCGTGAAGAAGCCTGGAGCTTTATTGACGCAACCCGGATGATTTCAATTACGGCAAACCTTGGCGATGTAAAAACCACCATTACGCATCCGGCGACCACAACCCACGGGCGGTTGACCCCGGAAGACAAGTCCAGAGCTGGCATAACTGAAAATCTGTTACGCCTCTCGGTGGGTATAGAAGCAGTCGAAGATCTGAAAACAGATTTATACAGAGGTTTTCAGGTGCTTCAGAACGCAAGTAACACTTAACGTTTGAGCATTCATGGCCGAATCTGCAAAAGCGAAGAAATCACCACAAGAATTGTCAGAGAAGCAGCTGCGCTTTCGTCGCCTGGCCGCGCAGGGTGCGCGTGAAGGAGCGGTGATTGGGCTCATTGCCCTATGCATGTACCTGGCCATGGCTCTTGTAACGTTTAACCCTGCAGATCCCGGCTGGGCCAGCATAGGGCATGATACCAACGTGCTTAACTCAGCTGGCCGTTCTGGCGCCTGGCTGGCGAGCCTGCTAAGAGATTTCTTCGGTCATGTTGCCTACCTGTTTCCAATGATGGTGGCAGGCTACGCTATTATGTTGATCCGCCTCCGAAACGAGCCCCTGGATTTGCACTGGCCCTTGTTCATGATGCGGTTTGGCGGGTTTTTGTTGATTCTGCTTTCCGCCACCAGCCTTCTTTCGCTGTATTCCGTATTTGGCTTAGCTGCCTCGTCTGGCGGGGTGCTTGGTACCGCCGTTGCCGATGCCATGGTGCGCTTTTTTAACTTGCCCGCAACCACCTTGCTACTGATAGCGATATTCCTCTTTGCTTTAACGGTTACGGTTGGACTGTCCTGGTTCTGGCTTATGGACCAGCTGGGAGGGCTAACGTTGCGCTTTGGGCAAGCCTTGAAAAAGCTCGCGAGTTCTGACAACGCAGAATCGACCCCAGAGAATGCGCCTACCTCAGTGGCGAAAACCGAATCTTTTAAAAAGCCGCCCGCTGCAGCTGAACACGATGAACCTCAGCGCCGTTGGTGGCACAAAATTCCAGGTTTTGGTCCACGCAAGGCAGCCAGTCCGCAAAAACCCGAGGGTGAGCGGATGGAACCCGGCCTTGAAGGTTTCTCTGCCGCGGAAGAGGCGGAACCCGCAAGATTGGAAAGTTTCAGTTCCCGCGATGAAGCGCCGGTTAAAACCAGCAAGCCGTCGCCAGCCCCGGACAAGCCCAAACCTGCTTCGGTGGGCGGACGATCGTTGAAAATATCGCCGTTCAAGAAGGACGATCAGAGGCCCCAGGCGAATAACGGGAAAAATGCACAATCTTCCCTGCTTGAGGATATCGAAAGCCCGATTCCGCCTATTTCGCTACTTGATCCTCCTGAAGAGCACAAAGAAAGCGGCTACTCGGAAGAAGCCCTTGAGCACATGTCGCGCCTGCTTGAGGAAAAGCTGGGCGATTTTGGCGTGTCTGTTGAAGTGGTTGAGGTGAATCCGGGCCCGGTAATCACTCGTTTCGAGATCAAGCCCGCTGCCGGCGTTAAGGTCAGTAAGATTTCCAACCTCGCTAAAGATCTGGCCCGGTCACTTGCCGTGCTCAGCGTCAGGGTTGTGGAGGTTATCCCTGGCAAGTCTGTGGTAGGTATAGAAATTCCCAACGAAAAGCGGGAAATCGTACGCCTCAGCGAAGTGCTCAGCGCAAGAGTATTCAGCGAATCCAGCTCGGCACTCACCATGGCCCTGGGCAACGACATCGGCGGCAACCCCATGGTTGCTAACCTCTCAAAAATGCCCCATCTGCTGGTTGCCGGCACCACTGGCTCTGGTAAGTCGGTGGGTGTTAACGCCATGCTGATCAGTATGTTGTTGAAGGCAGGGCCAGACGAAGTTCGCTTCATTATGGTCGACCCCAAGATGCTGGAACTCAGTATCTACGATGGCATTCCGCACTTGCTGGCACCGGTTGTTACCGACATGAAAGAGGCCGCAAATGCGCTTCGCTGGTGCGTTGCGGAAATGGAACGCAGGTACCGTTTGTTGGCGACGTTGGGTGTCCGAAACCTGGCCGGCTACAATCGCAAGGTTAAAGACGCGGCAGAGGCCGGCGAGCCGCTTCTCGATCCATTTTGGAAGCCAGACGAATATCTGGCCAACGACGAGCAAGAGCGCCCGGAACTCGAGCACTTGCCGTTCATCGTGGTCGTTATTGATGAATTCGCCGACATGATGATGATTGTCGGAAAAAAAGTGGAAGAACTGATCGCGCGAATCGCTCAGAAGGCGAGGGCGGCCGGCATTCACTTGATCCTGGCAACCCAGCGGCCTTCCGTGGATGTAATTACTGGCCTGATCAAAGCCAACATTCCCACCCGTATGTCGTTCCAGGTGTCATCCAAAATTGATTCGCGCACGGTGCTGGACCAGGGTGGCGCGGAACAGCTTCTGGGCCATGGCGACATGTTGTACCTGCCGCCTGGCTCTGGGCTCCCTGTACGGGTTCATGGTGCATTTGTGGATGATGACGAGGTTCATCGGGTTGTCAGTGCGTGGAAGGCAAGGGGTGAGCCGGTTTATGTGGATGATGTGCTTAACGGTGCAGAAGGTGAGCACCTGCCAGGTGTTCCGACCTTAACCGAAGGCGGCGATAACGAAGGTGATGCGTTGTTTGATGAGGCCGTCGCCTTTGTAACAGAAGGACGGCGGGTGTCGATTTCCTCCGTACAACGAAAATTCAAGATAGGTTATAACCGGGCGGCCAACATTGTTGAGGCCATGGAAGCATCGGGTGTTGTCAGTGCTGCTGGCCACAACGGTGGCCGTGAAGTTTTGGCGCCGCCCCCACCGAGAGATTAGGAGTTGTATTTTATGCAGAACTTTTCCATAAAGCCCATGTTCGCAGTGGTTGTGGCTCTTTTATTCAGCAGCGCATTAATGGCCGCCGACAAAGACGGCTCGGCGGATGAACTGGCCTCCGTACTGACAAGCTATGAGACCTACCAGGCCGACTTTATTCAAATTGTGGTAAACGAGAACGGCGGCAAAGTGCAGGAAACCCGTGGCTCCCTGAAAGCAAAAAGGCCGGGTCTGTTTTACTGGGAAACCCACGCGCCCATGTCGCAGTTTATTGTAAGCGATGGAGATAAAGTGGAAGTTTATGACCCTGACCTGGAACAGGTTACCGTACATAAACTGGACGATCGGGTTCAGTCCACGCCTGCATTGCTGCTAAGTGGTGAGGTAGAAAATCTGGAGGAGACCTACCGGGTGTCTAGTCGCCAAATCAGCGACGATGTCCGGGAATTCACCCTTGAGCCCAAAAGCGAAGATTCGCTGTTTGTATCCCTGCGGTTGAAGTTTTTCAAGAATGAACTGCAGGAAATGCGTATGCAGGATTCCCTTGCGCAGCTTAGCGTACTGAGCTTTGACCACATTCAGCTTAACGAAACCGTCGACAAGAGTGCGTTTACGCTTGAGTACCCGGAGGACGTTGACATAATTCGGGACGAGGGCTGAAGTGCAAAACAGCCTGTTCACTGAGCAGGTCGGGTTCCGACCTCTGGCAGCGCGCATGCGCCCGGAATCCCTGGATGACTACGTGGGGCAGGCGCATCTCGTAGGGCCTGGAAAACCTCTCCGTAGAGCCGTGGAGCAGGGGCAACTGCACTCAATGATTCTCTGGGGCCCGCCGGGAGTTGGTAAAACCACTTTCGCAAGACTTTTGGCGAGCGTTGGCGATCTCAGTTTTGAGACGGTTTCTGCGGTTTTAAGTGGCGTTAAGGATATTCGCGCGATTGTTGAGCGAGCACGCAACCGCAAGCAGTCTCAAGGTCAAGACACTCTACTGTTTGTGGACGAAGTGCATAGGTTCAACAAGAGCCAGCAAGACGCCTTCCTTCCTCATATCGAGGACGGCACCTTCATCTTCGTCGGCGCCACCACTGAAAACCCCTCCTTCGAATTGAACAGTGCTCTGCTTTCCCGCACTCGCGTGTATGTACTAAAAAATCTCGAAGAACCAGATATCACGCGTTTGCTATGTCGGGCTCTGGCTTCAGAAGAAGGCTTTAGTGGTGAGCTCGAGGTGTCAGAAGAGGTGCTAAGCGTAATGGCATCGGCCTCCGGCGGTGATGCCCGACGTGCCCTGAATATTCTGGAGATTTCTGCTGATTTGGCGGAGCCAGATAGCGATGGCAAAAACCGGGTTACCGCAGAGCAGCTTGAGCAGGTGATGCAAACCAGTTTGCGCCGTTTTGATAAGGGCGGAGACGTTTTTTACGATCAGATTTCAGCACTGCACAAATCCGTAAGGGGCTCCGACCCCGATGGCGCGCTGTACTGGCTATGCCGAATGCTTGATGGTGGGTGCGATCCTTTGTATGTCGCCCGCCGTTTGGTACGTATTGCGAGCGAAGATATAGGCAATGCCGACCCCCGTGCCTTGCAGCTAAGCATGGATGCCTGGGACGCCCAAGAGCGCCTGGGGAGCCCGGAAGGGGAGCTGGCGCTGGCGCAGGCGGTGACTTACCTTGCACTTTCGCCTAAAAGCGACGCCGTATACAAGGCATTCAACCAGTGTATGGCAGACATAAAACAGGATCCGGATTACGAGGTTCCTGTGCATCTGCGTAATGCCCCCACCAAACTTTTGAAAAGCATGGGGCACGGCGAATCCTATCGCTATGCGCACCATGAACCGGATGCGTTCGCCGCAGGCGAATCCTACCTGCCGGAAGCCATCCACACCCGTAGGTATTATCAGCCAGTCAACCGTGGCCTGGAAATCAAACTTTCCGAAAAGCGCCAGAGGCTTGATGCCCTCAATGAACAAAGCCCCAGAAAACGCCATACCTGAGCTTTTTAGCCGGCGGTAGCCACCAGCGCCGGCACAGGTATAATGGCTAACCAATCTACATACATCGCAAACCGGAAAATCCAGGATAACCATGCTCGACCCCAAACTCGTCCGTAACCAAACTGAAGAGATCGCCCGTCGGCTCGCCATTAAGAACTTCGTTTTTGACGTGGCCGCCTTTGAGCAACTTGAAGAGCGCCGCCGGGCCATTCAGGTAAGTACGGAAACCTTGCAGGGCGAGCAAAACAAGAAGTCGAAATTGATCGGCAAAGCCAAGGCAGCAGGCGAAGACATTCAGCCTTTGCTGGATGAAGTAGACAACCTTAAATCCCGAAAGTCGGAAGCTGAGGAGGAATTGCGCACTTTGCAGGAAGAGCTCAATAGCTTTCTGGCGGGGATTCCGAACCTTCCGGATGAAGGTGTCATCACGGGCGACAGCGAAGAAGACAACGTTGAGGTTCGCACGTGGGGTGCACCAAAAACTTTTGATTTTGAACCCAAGGATCATGTCGCCTTGGGAGACGAGCTCGGTGGCCTGGATTTCGAAACCGCGACGAGGCTCGCCCATTCCCGGTTTGCGGTAATGCGAGGGCCAGTGGCGCGCCTGCACCGCGCGCTTGCGCAATTTATGCTTAACCTGCACACCGGTGAGCACGGTTATTCCGAAACCTATGTGCCTTATCTGGTTAACGCACAGGCGCTTTACGGTACGGGCCAACTGCCTAAGTTTGAAGAAGATCTGTTCAAGATGCAGGGAGAGCATCCGCTTTACTTGATTCCTACGGCGGAAGTTCCGGTTACCAATCTGGTTTCAGATTCGATTCTCGATGCAGCCGAACTGCCGCTGAAAATGGTATGTCATACCCCGTGCTTCCGCAGTGAAGCTGGCTCCTACGGTCGCGATACCCGCGGCATGATCCGCCAACACCAGTTCGACAAGGTTGAACTGGTGCAGGTGGTTCGTCCAGAGGATTCGGAGGCTGCGCTAGAAGCATTGACTGGCCATGCGGAAAAAGTGCTCCAGTTGCTCGAACTCCCTTATCGCCTGGTTGCATTGTGCGGCGGCGATATGGGCTTTTCTGCCGCGAAAACCTACGATATTGAAGTGTGGTTGCCGGGGCAGAGCAAGTACCGTGAAATTTCATCCTGCTCCAATGCCCGCGATTTCCAGGCTCGGCGTATGCACGCTCGCTGGCGCAACCCGGAAACCGGTAAGCCTGAGCCAGTTCATACTTTGAACGGTTCCGGTCTGGCGGTAGGTCGCGCGCTGATTGCGGTTATGGAAAATTATCAGCAAGCTGATGGCAGCATTCTTGTACCTCAAGTACTCAAGCCCTACATGGGCGGCGTTGAGCGCATTCAATGACAGACCAGCCCCTAAAAGGCGCAAGGCCTGCTCCGGTTCGCTACAAGGCCAACCCGGTTACCTCGAACCCGAACAGTTCCGCCGGTGAAGTCGCTCTGGTGGGCGCAGGGCCCGGGGATCCGGAATTGCTCACGCTGAAAGCCTGGCGACTTATTTCGTCGGCGGAAGTTGTGCTCTACGACCGGCTGGTGTCACCAGAGATTCTTGCGCTCATTCCGGATACCGCTGAAATGATCCATGTGGGTAAACAGCGTGCTAATCACGCGGTGCCGCAAGATCAGATCAACCAGAGGCTGGTCGATCTGGCAAAAGAGGGTTATCGGGTTGTCCGGCTCAAGGGTGGGGACCCGTTTATATTTGGCCGTGGTGGCGAGGAGATCGAAACCTTGGCGGCTGCCGGCGTTCGGTTTCAAGTTGTGCCTGGCATTACAGCGGCTTCCGGCTGTGCGGCCTATGCGGGTATTCCTCTGACCCACCGTGATTACGCCCAGTCGGTGCGTTTTGTAACTGGCCACCTAAAAAACGATACCTGCGACTTACCCTGGAAGGACTTTGTTCAGAACAACCAGACACTGGTGTTTTATATGGGGTTGGTTGGTTTGCCGGTTATCTGCGAACAGTTGGTGTTGCACGGCATGGCCCCGGACATGCCGGTTGCTCTGATTTCTAAGGGCACCACTCGGGAGCAGCACGTGGTTACCGGCAATCTCGAAACGATTGTGCAGCGGGTAAAGGAAGAAAACGTGCAAGCGCCAACATTGATTATTGTTGGCCATGTGGTTTCGTTGCGGGATCGGTTAGATTGGGTTGGGGGTTTGCCGCCCTTGTCTGCCTGAGAAAATGCTCGAACATAAAAAAACGGGGAGCCCTCAAAGCTCCCCGTTTTTGTTTATGTAGTGACCTTGGGCTGACTACACATATTCACCGCAAAGCTTAGACGGCGGTGCGCTTTGGCAGAACGTCTTTCAGCTTATTGCGCATGTCACGGATGGCTTTTTCTGTCGTGTCCCAGTCAATGCAGGCATCGGTCACTGAGACGCCATACTTCAGATCTGCCAGATTTTCCGGAATAGACTGGTTGCCCCAGTTGATATTACTTTCAATCATCAGGCTCTGGATAGACGTGTTGCCTTCAAGAATCTGATGGCTAACGTCCTGCATCACCATTGGCTGGATGGCAGGGTCTTTGCTCGAATTGGCGTGGCTGCAGTCAACCATGATGGATTTGCGCAACCCGGCTTTATCAAGGGCCTGTTCGCAAAGCGTTACGTTGACTGAATCGTAATTGGGTTTGCCTCCGCCTCCGCGCAGAACCACATGACCGTATTGGTTGCCTTTGGTGCGAATGATCGCAACCTGACCTTGCTGGTCGATGCCCAGGAAGTTGTGCGAATAAGAAACAGATTTCATGGCATTCACGGCAACATCAAGGCTGCCATCGGTACCATTTTTGAAGCCGATGGCCATTGAAAGGCCGCTGCTCATCTCACGGTGAGTCTGGGATTCTGTGGTGCGGGCACCAATTGCCGACCAGGCAATGGAATCCTGAAGATACTGGGGCGAAATCGGATCCAGAGCCTCGGTTGCAACCGGCAGCCCGAGTTCGTTGATGTCGAGCAGAAGGCGGCGACCTATGTGCAGGCCTCGCTCAATATCAAAGGTGTCGTTCAAGTGCGGGTCGTTGATCAGACCTTTCCAGCCAACCGTTGTTCGCGGCTTTTCAAAATACACACGCATAACAATAAGTAGTGTATCGCTGACTTCGTCTGCCAGTTTTTTGAGGCGGGAGGCGTAATCCCGTGCTGCGTCAACATCGTGAATAGAGCAGGGGCCTACCACAAGGAACAAGCGGTGGTCTTTGCCGTCAATAATGTCGTAAATCGCCTGACGGCCATTCGTAACGGTTTGCGCAGCGTTGCCGGTGAGCGGCATATCCTGTTTGAGCTTTTCAGGGGTAATCAGTGTTTCCTGGCTCGCCACGTTCAAATCTTCAAGTTTATTGCCGGACATGTTTTGCTGTTTCCCCGATTCTTATCGTTGCCGCCCGGCTGTACTGTGCAATATTCCAGCAGGACTGCAGATTAACGCGAATAGCGCCGGATCCGGTTGTGGTCAACCCCGGCGAGTTAGTTATACTGCTTTATTTACTGGGCCTTTTCAACGCTTCTTAAGCATGGGGAATGGATGTCACAAAACAGGCCGAAGTCGCACCAAGTGGCCTCGCGGAAGGCGGTTGCCGAAAAAATTGATGATGTGCTTGCCGGTATCCGAGTCCCTGACCTTCCTTATCCTGCCGGAAAACTGTCGCCAGAAACCACAAGCGATTGGCAAGCTTTGCTGTTTTCATGCTGGACAGAACAGCGAAACGAGCGGGTAACCCATGTTCTTCGGTCTATGCACCTTGACTGGTCTGTGCGCCAGATCAATGCGGCTTATGTGGCCGATCGTATTATGGATGTATTCCTCAAAACCAGTGGCCTGCATACGGCGCTAGCCTTACGCATTGCACGGTTACGATTTTATCTTGCGTGGCGCATGAATCTGGAGGGCAACCTGGCCTTCAGCGATCTATTACTGAACTGGTTGGACAGCTTTCAGGAGTGGCGCGGTTGGAGTGATTCTGGCGGGCGTTCATCGAAAGCACTGCTCGACCAGCTGGATGCACTGGTTGTCGCGGTTTCTGCAGCTTTCAATTCTGGCGCCAGCTCTGCTGTAGATGCATTTTGTAGTCAATCTCAGGAAGACTCAGTCAGGCGCAATGCCCAAACTGGAAAGCTTCGCCAACGGCTGCAGGAAACCGAGCGGGGCGCAGCACGTCAAAGGCGCTCCGACCAGACTTCAAGGGCGCTGATTGGGCGGGCGCTGCAGGGGCGAAAGTTGCCACAACCCGTATTGCACTTTATTTTTGATCATTGGCAAAGGCTGCTGAAGCAGGCGGTTTGGGATTCCGGCATTAATGGGGAAACCTGCCGGCATGGCAGCAAACTGCTGGAATGGCTGGTTTGGATAGGCGATCCGGCCCTCTCAGACAGCGACAGAGATCGTTTGTACCATGTGGGTGAGCAAATAGGTGACAGGCTTGTAGATGTGTGGAGCCGTGTTTTCGAACATCCTCTTACACCGAATGCTCTTGCCGGCATTGGATCCGTGATGATGGCTAGATTGCGTGGCGAATCCTCTGAACTGATCGTTGCTATGCCAGATGATCACAGTTTCCCTTGGAACCCGGCCTGGCTCAGTTTTGAGGCGCCCCCGCACCAAGAATTCAAGCCATACGAGGAACGATGGTTTGTTGAGGGTGAGGGCGCAGCTGAGCAGCGTCGTTTCTTCTGTGCGTTTCTTGAAGACACGGCAGAAATCCTCTGGACAAACGGCACAGGTGTAAAACTGGGTCTACAGCCTTGGCAGGCATTCTGTCAGTCACGGGATGCGGGGAGCATTCGCCCGCTGCCGGCCCTTACGCCGTTCGGTGAAGTGCTTGAAGAAACCGTACACTTGCTTGCAGCGGCCTGCGAGAAGCAACGTAAACAGCGCGAGAAGGCTGCTGAAGCCGCAAAGGCCCGTGCTGATGCCCTGCGAAAAGAGAATCAGGCCGCCGAGCTCAAACGCAAGCAACAGGAAGCTGAGCAGTTGGCATTGCTGGAGCGCCAACGTCAGGAGTTAGAAGATCAGCGATTAGCAGATGAACAAGCGGAGCAGGAACGGCTGTATATGCAGAAAACGCTGCTGGCACAAAATCAGGTAAACGCGATAAACCTTGGTGGCTGGATTTTGGTGAACGCCGAGCTGCCGGGAAGCGAAGCCACACGGCTTAAGTTAGCCGTTCGAACCAACGCCTCGCGAAAGCTGATATTTGTGGATCGGTTGGGGCTCAACCGCCGGGAATTTCTGGAAGACGAGCTGGTGCTGGGTATTGTGGAGGAGCGGATTCGTGTTCTTGGTGGCGCTGCTGAGTTCGATGACACGTTAAGTAGAGTGGTCGGCCGTATTCGTGTCGGGCGACACTGAGCCGGCTGCACACAAGGAGCCAGGAATAATAATGAAAGACACTGACTACACGTTCGGAACAAAGGACGAGCCGGCTCGTGAACAAGACAGCCGCATGCAGTATCGCTTGACGGCCCGCGCACGAATCACGCTGGAACTGGAGGCAGAATACCCTGCATCTGAAGGCGTGCCCGGTCCATCCGGGCGGACACTGGTGTGTGACATACGTGACATTTCTGTCTGTGGGCTTTGTCTGGTATCTGCGGAATACCTCGCAATCGGTGCACTGTTTCCGGCATCTGTTACGTTGGGGCATCACGCAGAAGTGTTCGTTCTGACCGTTGAGGTTGTCTGGTGTTCCCAAAATGAGGAGGACTACTTGGTGGGAGTCGGTATCATCGAATCCGATCAGACGGCGTATGTGGAATGGACGGACGCTGTCGCGAGCGCTATGGAAACCCCCTAGTTAGTTCGTTAGATAGCAAAGAGCCAGCGTTATGCTGGCTCTTTGCATGCTGCTTGAGTATTCGAAATTTAATCTTCCAGTTCGCCCATGCCGGTGATATTGAACCCGGCATCCACGTACATAATCTCACCCGTAATACCGCTGGCCATATCAGACGCCAGGAAGGCAGCCGCGTTGCCCACTTCATCTGTGGTCACGTTCCGGCGTAACGGAGCACGCCTGGCGTTTTCGGCGAGCATTTTGCGGAAGCTCTTGATGCCAGAAGCCGCTAAGGTCCTGATTGGCCCTGCAGAAATACCGTTAACCCGGATACCCTCACGGCCCAGGCTTGCAGCCATGTAGCGCACGTTGGATTCCAGAGAGGCTTTGGCAAGACCCATCACGTTGTAGTTCTGAAGCACTTTCTCGGCACCTAGATAGCTCAGCGTGAGCAGAGAGCTGCCCTCATGCATCATAGATCGTGCGCCCTTGGCCAGAGCGACAAAACTGTAGGAGCTTATATCGTGGGCAATCCGGAAGCCTTCGCGGGTTGTTGCATCCACGTAATTGCCGTCAAGTTCATGCCCCGGCGCAAAGCCAACGGCGTGAACGATGATGTCGATGTTGTCCCAGTGTTTGCCCAGCTCTTTAAACACATTGTCAATTTCTTCATCACTGGCCACGTCGCAAGGGAAGGTCAGTTCGCTACCCCATCCTGCGGCGAATTTTTCTACCCTTGGTTGAAGCTTTTCGTTCTGGTAAGTGAAGGCCAGTTCCGCACCTTCGCGGGCAAAGGCGTCCGCAATGCCGTATGCAATGGACAGTTTGCTGGCTACGCCAACAATTAGCGCTTTCTTGCCACTGAGTAATCCCATGGGTGGTTCTCCCTGTGTTCCTGATTTTGGTGCATTATCCCCGAAGTATCCCTGCAGGAGTAACGCTCAAATAGTCGTAGTGCTATTGGCGTCTTTCTCTTGGTAGAAAAACGCTGCGTCGAGCAACTCTCGCGTGTACTGATCTGTGGGAGCCCTGAAGATATCACTGGCATCCCCGTACTCCACAATAGCCCCGTGCCGGAGCACCAATAATTGATGGCTGAGCGCCCGAACAACGGCCAGATCGTGGCTGATAAAGATATAGCTTAGACCATAGCGTACCTGAATATCACGAAGCAGTTCGATGACCTGTTTTTGAACCGTACGGTCCAGAGCCGATGTAGGCTCGTCGAGAATCATAAGATCCGGCTGAAGCACCAGCGCCCGAGCAATCGCAATGCGCTGACGCTGCCCACCAGAGAATTCGTGTGGGTAGCGGTGCCTGGCATCTGGATCCAGGCCTACGTCGCGAAGAGCGGTAATCACCATCTGATCGTGTTGTTCATGGTTTTCCGGATCGTGTATTTCCAGCCCTTCCCGAACAATTTCGGCAACTGACATACGCGGGCTCAGGCTACCAAACGGGTCCTGAAAGACAATTTGCACCCGGCGGCGCCAGGGCCGGAATGCATTTTGATCGAGCCCGGAAAATTCCTGGCCGTCTAATACGATACTGCCAGTACTTGCGGTCAGTTTGAGAAGAGCATGACCTATGGTGGTTTTCCCGCTGCCGCTTTCACCCACAATACCTAGGGTCTGGCCGCGGTTTAGCGTGAAGTCGACTTGTTTAACCGCATGAAAATACTCTTTTACCTTGCCGAACAAACCCTTCCGGGTAGCAAACCGCACATCCAGGTTGCTTACGTTCAGCAGTGGTGTTTCAGTTTTGGCTTGGGTTACAGGTGCTTCCGGAGGCTCGGCGTTCAGAAGCCTACGGGTGTATGGGTGGCTGGGTGATGCAAACAAGGCAGATGCTTCCTGCTCCTCAACCAGCTTGCCATGTTCCAGAACCGCAACTCGATTGGCGTATCGGCGAACTATGGTGAGATCGTGGGTAATCAACAGAATGGCCATACCCAGCTTCTGTTGTAAATCCTGCAGCAGTTCCAGAACCTGCTTCTGAACCGTGACATCCAAGGCCGTAGTGGGCTCGTCGGCGATCAGCAAATCTGGCTCATTGGCCAAAGCCATGGCAATCATTACCCGTTGTTTCTGGCCACCAGAGAGCTGATGCGGGTATGCACCAAGGCGGCTTTCAGGATGTTCGATGCCCACCAGATGCAGTAACTCCAGGCAGCGTTTTCTTGCCTGCGGCCCGCGCATACCCTTATGTAGCTCCAGGGTTTCGCTGATCTGTTTTTCCACGCTATGCAAGGGGTTGAGGGAAGTCATGGGCTCTTGAAAAATCATACTGATCTCACGCCCACGTACCTGCCGCAATCGCTTTTCCGAGGCCTGCAGAAGGTCTTCACCACGATAGCGGATCTCACCACTGGGATAGCTGGCATGCCGCTCATCCAGTAGCCGAAGAACAGATAACGCCGTGACGGATTTGCCTGAACCACTTTCGCCAACAAGCGCCAGAGTTTCACCCTTTTGCAGGCGCAGAGACAAAGAATCCACGGCCTTTTGGCCCTGGTCAAAGCAGATCGAGAGATTGATTATCTCTAACAGTTCGCTCATATCGGCTCGCTTTTATCCGGTCTTGCGTGGGTCGAAGGCATCACGCACGGCTTCGCCTACAAAAACCAGCAGGGTCAGCATCAGTGACAGAGAAACGAACGCAGAAATACCCAGCCAAGGTGCGTGTAAGTTAGCCTTACCTTGGGCAATCAGCTCCCCAAGGGACGGCGAACCTGAGGGCAAACCAAAGCCGAGAAAGTCCAGGGAGGTCAGGGCAGTAATGGCACCTGTCAGGATAAACGGCAAAAACGTCAGCGTTGCCACCATGGCGTTTGGAAGGATATGGCGGAACATGATCTTTCGGTTATCCAACCCCAGTGCCCTGGCGGCTTTTACGTATTCAAAGTTTCGGGCTCTGAGAAATTCCGCACGAACTACATCCACTAAGCCCATCCAACTGAACAACAACATAATGCTCAGAAGCCACCAGAAGTTAGGCTGCACGATGCCTGAGAGAATGATCAGTAGGTACAACACCGGTAGGCCGGACCATATTTCGATAAAGCGCTGGCCGATCAAGTCAATCTTGCCACCGTAAAAGCCCTGTATAGCGCCCACCAACACTCCAACAATACAGCTGGCGATGGTGAGCGTGAGCCCGAACAATACAGAGATACGAAAACCATAGATGACTCGTGCAGCTACGTCCCGCCCTTGATCGTCCGTACCCAGCCAGTTTATTCCACTGGGTGGTGCAGGCGAGGGCACATCAAGGTCGTAATTAATCGTGTCGTAACTGAAGCGAATGGGCGGCCAGAGCATCCAGCCGTTGGCCAGGATTTCGTCAGCGATGAATGGATCTCTGTAATCTGCGTCGGTCGGTAAAAAGCCACCAAAGGTTTCTTCTGGCACGTTTTGTACTACGGGGAAATACAAAGTGTCTTGATAGGAAATTATCAGGGGTTTGTCGTTGGCGATCAGTTCAGCAGCCAGTGTTAGCCCAAAAATCGCCAGAAACGCCCATAAAGACCAAAAGCCCCTACGATTATTGCGAAAGTTGCGTAAACGGCGCTGTTGAATCGGGGTAAGGGCCTTCAAGTTACGCGCCCTCCCGGCTTTCAAAGTCAATGCGCGGGTCCACTAATACGTAGGTGATGTCACTGATCAGTTTGAGCGCCAGCCCCATTAGGGTAAATATAAACAGGGTGCCAAAAATAACCGGGTAATCCCGGTTCAAGGCGGCTTCAAAGCCCAGTAAACCTAGGCCATCCAGAGAGAATATAACCTCAATCAACAACGAACCTGTAAAGAACAGGGAAACCAGTACGCCTGGCAGGCTGGCAATGACAATTAGCATGGCGTTACGGAATACGTGGCCGTAAAGAACCTGGTTTTCGTCGAGACCTTTGGCTCTGGCTGTTACAACATATTGCTTACCAATTTCATCGAGAAATGAGTTTTTCGTAAGCAGGGTAAGAGTGGCAAATCCGCCGATTACGTTGGCGGTGACAGGCAGCGCCAAGTGCCAGAAATAATCGCCAACCTGTTGATACCAAGTGAGCTGATCAAAGTTGGACGAGGTAAGGCCACGCAGAGGGAACCAGTCGAAGTAGCTGCCGCCTGCAAACAGAACGATCAGTAATATGGCAAACAGGAAGCCGGGGATGGCATAGCCGATTACGATGGCGGAACTGCTCCACACATCAAAACGGGAACCGTCGGAAACCGCCTTGCGGATTCCTAAGGGTATGGATATGAAATAGATGATCAGCGTAGACCAAAGCCCAAGTGAGATAGAAACGGGCATTTTATCCAGAATCAATTCGGCAACGCTTTTTTCCCGGAAGAACGAATCACCAAAATTAAAGGTGGCGTAGTCTTTGAGCATTTTGAAAAAACGCTCGTGGGCAGGTTTGTCGAAGCCGTACATCACTTCGATTTCTTTCAGCATTTCATCGGGGATGCCACGGGAGCCGCGGCGATCACCGGAGGCGCTGGATACCTCGCCCCCCATGTCACCACCAGAGGCCCGTGCAAGAGCACTGCCGCCGTGGCCTTCCATTTCCGCAATCAGCTGCTCAACTGGGCCGCCAGGGGCCGCCTGAACGATCACAAAGTTGAGCAGCAGAATGCCGATCAGCGTAGGAATAATCAGCGCCAGGCGCCGGAGTATATAAATGCCCATTTAGCGGCAGCTTCCTCAGGGCGCAGCCCACCAGTTGTCGAGGTCTGTACCGTTTTTGGGTGTTGTTTTCGGATGCTTCAAATAGCTCCAGTAGGCAACACGGTCTTTCGCCAGGTGCCAGTGGGGAACCACGTAATAACCGTTGAGCAGAACTCTATCGAGCGCACGAGTACGCTGAACCAGCTCTTTGCGATTTGGCGCCTGTATCACCAAGCTTACAAGCTGGTCGACCACGGGGTCGCTCACACCCGCGTAATTGCGGGAGCCGTTAGCGTCTACCGTGGATGAGTGCCAGTACTCTCTTTGCTCGTTGCCCGGGGAATCAGACTGACCGATGCTCTGAGTGATCATGTCGAAGTCAAACTCACGTACCCTTTGCACGTATTGATTGCTGTCGACTAAGCGCACGGACACATCAATCCCGAGCCGGGCGAGATTATTCTTAAAGGGCAGCACAACTCGTTCAAAGGTTTTCTGGAATAGGAGAATCTCGAATCTAAGAGGCTTGCCTGTTTCAGCGTGTACCATTTTGCCATCACGAACCTCGTAACCGGCAGAGCGTAAAAGTTTTAAGGCTGTTCGCAGATTTTGTCTGAGGTCTTGCTTGCCGTCCGTAGAGGGCGCTTTGAAAGGCTTAGTGAAAATGTCTTCGCTCAACTGGTCTTTGTATTCTTCAAGGATTTCCAGTTCGCGGCCTGATGGCAATCCTGTTGAAGCCAGCTCGCTGTTCTCGAAGTAGCTGTTGGTACGGGCATATTGGCCATAGAACAGGTTCTTGTTTGTCCACTCGAAATCAAACGCATAGGTCAGTGCTTCTCGTACCCGCGGGTTGCTGAACACTTCTTTGCGAGTATTGAACACAAAGCCTTGCATGCCAGTCGGGCGGTGGTGCTCGATGGCTTCTTTAATAATCGTGCCGTTATCAAACTTATCGCCAGTGTAGGCCGTGGCCCAGTTTTTGGCGGAGGTTTCCACTCTGAAATCAAAGTTGCCAGCCTTAAATGCCTCCAGTGCCACAGTGTCATCGGTGTAGTAGTCGTAGCGAATCTGGTCGAAATTAAACCGTCCCTTTCGAACTGCAAGATCCTTCGCCCAATAGTCATCTAGCCGTGTATATACAACTGAACGGCCCGCTTCAAAACTGGAAATTCGATAGGCGCCGCTGCCCACAGGGGGGGTCAGGCCATTTTTACTAAATTCACGGTCTTCCCAGTAGTGAGCTGGCAGAATGGGCATTTGCCCAAGAATCAATGGCAATTCACGGTTGCTGGTTTGCTGAAAATCGAAGCGAACACGATGATCGTTTTCCACGGTTACCTTGCTCACATCCGCATAATAGTTCCGATAAAATGGATGGCCCTCGGTGGTTAGGATCTCAAACGAAAACTTCACGTCTTCTGCGGTGATGGGCTCGCCATCCTGAAAACGGGCCGATTGCCTCAGGTTGAAAACCACATAGCTACGGTCTTCAGGCGTTTCCAACGACTCTGCAATGAGCCCATACATGGAAAATGGCTCATCTGCTGAGTATTCAAGGAGAGTGTCATAGAGATAGTTGCTGATTCCCGCTGCAGCTACACCGCGGATATCGAATGGATTGAAGGAGTCAAAGCCGTTTGCAACGACCGCCATTTTCAGGGCGCCACCCTTGGGAGCCTTTGGGTTAACGTAATCGAAGTGACTGAACCCCTTCGGGTACTTTGGCTCGCCGTGCATGGCCATACCGTGAACAGCTTGAGCGCCCAGTTTTGGGGCTTGGGCGTCAGGTGCTGAGCTGCCGGCGGAAACAAAACCGGAACCAGCCAGCAGGGCAAAGAATGAAAAAACCGCTGTAAGGCTTGAGACTGTTCGTATTATTGTCATGGGTCTCTCGTAAACCGATGATTCTTAGGGGCTGTTCCTGATGTCGACGTAGAGTACCAGACTTTGCCCGGGTTGCAGATAACGCGAGGTGTTCAGATCGTTCCAGCTTGCGATGTCTCGCACGTTTACCGAAAAACGATTCGCAATAAGCGCCAGGGAATCGCCCTTGCGTACGCGGTACCCCACCTTGCGCACCATGGCTTTACCCCGGGTGCTATCGGCAGATGCAAGGGTTGGCTGCGCCGTGTTCGACCAGATTACCAATTCTTTACCGGGAATAAGGGGGTCTCCGGGTGCCATGCCGTTCCACGCGGCAACCTGGCGCACAGAAACCCTATGTTCGCGGGCAATATCCCAGAACGTGTCCCCACGACGAACGGTATAGCGCAGTTTGTTGCCATCCCGCTTCTTGGCTTGCTTGCGCTCAAGTCGCTTGGATGCGCTTAGGGCATAGGCGTCGGAGCTCTTCGAAGCCGAAGGGATCATCAGCCGCTGACCAATGCGAATAAGGTCACTGTTGAGGTTATTTACCTGCAGAAGCACTGCTGGCGTGGTAGAGAATTTTCGGGAAATAGTGTTCAGACTATCTCCAGACTTAACCACATAGTTGCGCCAGGAGACGCGCTCTCCCGAAGGGATGTCCTTCAACGCCGTTCGGAACGCCTCGGCATTCTGGTGCGGAACCAGCAGGCGGTGGGGGCCTTTGGGTGATGTGGCCCAGCGGTTATAGGACGGGTTAAGCAGGTAGATCTCGTCAATATCGACGCCAGCAAGCTCCGCAGCCTGTGCCAAGTCCAGCTGCCCGCCGGTATCGACCACTTCGAAATACGGCTCGTCCATCAGAACCGGAAGCTCAATGCCATAGGCTTCGGGATCATCGAATATTTTCGCCAGAGCAATGAGCTTGGGTACGTAATGCCGGGTTTCCTGGGGCAGCTGTAGTGACCAAAAATCCTGAGGTTTATTGCTTTTCCGATTACGGCGCATGGCGCTGGAAACCGTGCCACCGCCACTGTTATATGCGGCAAGAGCGAGGGTGTAGTCGCCATCAAACCGCTTGGTCAGACGATCAAGATACGTTAGAGCGGCATCTGTAGCGGCAACTACATCGCGGCGGTCATCGTGCCACCAGCTCTGGGTGAGGCCAAAGTATTTACCGGTTGAGGGTATAAACTGCCAAAGACCCGCGGCTCGACCGTGGGAATAAGCAAAGGGGTCAAAGGCGCTCTCCACGACTGGCAGTAGCGCAAATTCGGCTGGCAGACCACGTTTTTCAGTTTCGTTGACGATGTGGTGCAAATACCTGCTGCCGCGCTCGACGACTCGGTTGATATAATCTGGATGCCGCGCATACCAGCTCAACTGATCTCTCACGCGCTTGTTGTCGATATCGTGGTCAAGGGCGAACCCTGCCCGCAAACGATTCCACAGATCTGCTTGCTCAGAGGCCGCATTGGCAGGCTTCTGCTCTGGGTTATCGAGTTTTTCTCGAGCTTCCCTGGCGGCGGCTTTGAGTTCAGGAGCGATGGCGTCATCCAATGGCTCGTCGCGAACTGTATCGCTGCCCTTGCCAGTAACGACTGCTTCCTTTAGTCCTTCGTCGCCGGCTGCAAGTGTGACCTCATCTGAGTCAAGAGGGCTCTCGGGCGCTTTTTCTGCAGCTAAATAAAGTGAACTACAGCCGCCTGCCAGGGCACCAAGGAACATCAGCAGGGGTAATCGATTGACCGACATAGGCAATTTCCGGCTCTGGTTTGATGCCAGGTTTGTGTCCAAAAACCCGGCATATTTAGTAAGTTACGAGCAAAAAGTTAAACGATTCTATGGGAGTGCCTTTCCAGCGGTCAACCGATCTCTCGTTACGGTGGTGAGAGAAAGTGTTACCTGCTTAGAAATTATCTTTGCCGTGCCGTATGGCAGCGAAGATTGCGCTGTCGGAATCTGCGGCCAGGCCTTGCTCTGTGCAGTACCGTTTTGCCGCAGCTACGACGGCGGGGTCATCCCAACGCAAAAACGGGTTGAGTTGTTTTTCATCCGCAAGTATTGAGGGCACGGTTGGCTCGCCGGCTTCCCGACGTTCCTTGCATTGGCGTTCGAAGGCTTCGAGCTTGCTGTCGTCTGGCAACCAGCTCCGGGCGAAACGTAGATTGGCCAAAGTATACTCATGGGCACAATAGACGGCGGTATTGCCCGGAAGCTCCCTGAGGGATTTAAGGGACTCCATCATTTGGCCGGGAGTGCCTTCAAACAGTCGGCCGCAGCCGATGACGAATAGTGTGTCGCCACAAAAAAGGGCGGGGTGGCCGGCAATTTCAACATCGGTAAAGAACGCAATGTGGTCCAGGGTATGCCCAGGCACACTCATTACCTGAAATGTAATACCTTCCCACAAAACTTCATCGCCCGGGTGAACGAAGTGGGTGCTACCCTTAAACGGCGAATCTGCAGGGCCGACAACACGGCACTCTGGATAGACCTGCATCAGTGCTTTTATTCCGCCCACATGATCTGGGTGGTGATGAGTAGCCAGAATGGTATCCAGCTGCAGCCCGTGCTTAACAAGGTGATCTTGCACCGGCCCGGCTTGGCCTGGATCCACAATCAACGTTTTGCCAGTGTCCGAGTCTGCAAGACACCATATGTAGTTGTCACTGAATGCTGGAATGGCAGAGATGTTGAGCATCAGGTGTCCCCGTATGTGCTTGGCAAGTGTGGCTGATATAATAGAGCATTAAACCCTTAGGCCCAACAGCCCCTGAATCGGTGACGTTCTTGCAGGTTCTTTTTAACGCGGGAGTACAGGCAGTGTGAAGAAAGGCCAAGTTGTTGATTATTCGTCCCGAAATGAAAGCTTTGAGAACTGGTTCCAGACGCCTCTTGGACGGGCTTTGCTGGCAGATCAGCGAGGCTTTCTCGATCGCAAGCTAGCGCGCCTTACGGGGGCGCGGCAACTTCAGGTGAGTGTCAGTCACCGGCTACCCCTTACCAGCGGCACTGATTTTTCACAGAAAATAATGACTACGCCCCGGTGCTTTACGAGCATACCAGACGGTGTGGTGGTGTGCGATGCGGACGAATTGCCTTTCCCTGGAGATTCTATGGATTTGGTCGTGCTTCATCATACGGCCGATTTTTCTGATTATCCTCATCAGGTTTTGCGGGAGGCCGCGAGGGTATTGAGGGGTGAGGGCACCATTGCTCTTATTGGCTTTAACCCCGTCAGCATTTGGGGTTTTCGCCGGTTTATCTCTCGGCACCATGCCGGCCCTTGGGGTGGGCGCTTTCTTTTACGGCGGCGCATGGAAGACTGGCTGCATTTATTGGGCTTTCAAGTTGAGGTGTCTGTGACTCGCTTCTTTCGCCTGCCTGTTCAGCGCAGTGGTCGGCACGGAATCGGCAAGGTTTCTGGCCGATTCAGCGAGCGAATGTCCAGGTACGGATTCCTGCCGGTTGGGGCGTATTACTGTATCCTTGCGAAAAAACGGGTCTGCGCCCGGATTCCTCAGCGCCACGTATGGCGCCAGAACAAAGTCATGGGGTTGACTGGAAATGGCACAGTAGGCGCATCCAGGGGCTGTCCTCCACAGAACCTGAGCCACCCTGAAGATTAACTGGCCATGGTTAGGCCACCGTACCGATAGAGTCGCAGGAGTCGTAATGTCCGAAAAGGTGATTGTGTATACCGATGGAGCCTGCAAAGGCAACCCAGGGCCTGGTGGCTGGGGAGTCGTGCTCCGCTATGGCGGCGTCTGTAAAACCTTGCACGGCGGAGAGCGCCACACCACGAATAATCGCATGGAGCTGCTGGCGGCGATTCAGGGATTGAAGGCTCTTAATCGTGGCTGTCAGGTCGAGTTGTATACGGATTCTCAGTATGTACGGAAAGGTATTACCGAGTGGCTTTCAGGATGGAAACGAAACGGCTGGAAAACTGCATCGAAAAAACCTGTGAAAAACGATGACCTTTGGCGCGAGCTTGATTTGGAAACCGCAAAACACGCGGTTAACTGGCACTGGGTTAAAGGGCACGCAGGCGTTCCGGACAACGAACTCGCAGACGAACTTGCAAATAAGGGTGTTGCCGAACTGATCGGTAGTTAAAGGGCACCCTGAACTAAACCTGTGTGGGAACTATGAGACAAATTGTACTGGATACAGAAACAACGGGTATAGATCCGGCAGAAGGTCACCGGATTATCGAGATTGGTTGCGTTGAAATGGTGGAGCGCCAGCTAACAGGGCGTAACTATCATGTTTACATCAATCCCGAGCGTGAAGTTGAAGCAGAAGCCATCACTATCCACGGGATTACCAATGAATTTCTCGTGGATAAGCCAAAATTCGCAGCCGTCGCCGATGAGTTTTTTGAATTTATAAAAGGCGCTGAGTTGGTTATTCACAACGCAGCGTTTGATATTGGTTTCATGGACACAGAGTTTGCGCGGGTTAAACCGGTACGCAAAACCGCCGACCATTGCGCAGTGGTGGATTCTCTGGCCCTTGCACGGGCAAAGCACCCAGGCCAGAAGAATAACCTGAACGCACTGTGCAAACGCTATGGCGTTGATAACAGCAACCGAGAGCTTCACGGAGCACTTTTGGATGCGGAAATCCTGGCCGAGGTGTACTTACTGCTCACGGGTGGACAAACCGCGCTGTCACTTGATGCCGGGTCTGAAAACGGGGGCAGTTCGGGCGGCATTCGCCGATTAAGCTCCGCTCGGCCTGAGCTGGCGATTGTGAAGGCAAGCGAGGCCGAAAATGAAGCCCATCAGGCGTTCATGACAGCCCTCGAAAAGAAAGCTGGAGAAACCATTTGGAGCAAGCTTGAAGGTGCAGAATGAGAACTGCGTCTGCCTGTACCAATTGTTACATTCCAGCTTTGTTGAGGCCCTTGAGTTTTATGTTATAAGTAGTGATAAGTTCGCCAGTTTTTTGTTTGCGCACTTTGGTCGGAAGGAGTGATCCGGCTCATAATAAAAAGGTTTGGCACGAGTTGTTGTCAGGCCAAAGCTCACTAAGACGGTGCGGTAGTCTCCGCAAATTAATAGGTAGCGTTTATGGTTCAATCGTCTCTGGCGACGAAATCGCAGTCGTTTGATCTGGTCAAAAGTGAAATAGAGCAGACCATCAAGCAGGCAGAATCTAGCCTTGAGCGCTTTCAGGAAAACCGGGAGAGCGGGGAGGATCTGCAGAACTGTCTGGATTTCCTGAACCAGCTTCGCGGCATCTTCATTCTGGTGGAGCTCCGCGGCGGTACGCTGCTCTGCCAAGAAGCTGTCGCCATGGCAAATGATGTCCCGGTTGGCGCAAACGACGACAAGAACATTCTGCTCACGACTCTGAACAGTGCGCTATTTATTCTGCGCCGGTATGTAGAGTACTACCATCACCAACGCGCGGATCACCCTGAGCTGCTGCTACCGGTTATCAACGAACTGCGAGAAGCTCGCCGCGAAAAGCCCTACCCAGAATCCTGTTTCTTCGAAGTTGATGTAAAAGACCAGCCCGATTTTAGCGCTGGCATGTCGATTCAAGCTTTCGAAGGCACCGACACTGAATATGAGATTGTTGCCCGACGCATGCGGCTTACCTTCCAGGTTGCGCTACTGGGTGTGCTCAGAGATCGCAGCCCCATCGTTAGCCAGAAGCTTATAGGCCGTGCCGCGCGAGGTTTTGTTCGCTTGTGCCAGGGAGCACCCATGGGGCAAATGTGGTGTCTGGTCGCCACTGTCGCGGACACCATGGTAGATCGCACCATGCCTTTCACAAAGGCCCGTAAGCGCATGTTCATACGCATAGAAAAGTATGCCCGTGAAGTGGTTTACGTCGGTAAGGTGGCTACAACCAAGGATGCGCCGGATTCACTCATTCGAGACTTGGTGTACCTGGTTTATCGCAGTGGTTCGGGCAACCCTGAAGCGACCCGTGTTCTGTCTGCTTTCAAGTTGACCCCCGCTGAGTTCCCGGATTCCATCCTTGAGGCTCATGCTAGGCGTTTGTATGGCCCCGGCACGGACGTGTTGGAATCGCTTTCTGAAGCTTTGCAGGATGAGCTCAATCAACTAAAAGATAAGCTCGATATTATAGAGCGAGGGATTGAGCCAGATTTGGCAGAACTTTCCTCCATTGCGGACACGTTGGAGCGACTGGGTAATACATTGGTTATGTTGGACCTCAATCGCCTGGCAACCATAGCCCGCGAAGAGGCAGCCAGGCTCCGGACATGGGAGGCGGAATCCCGACTTCCCGGTGAGGATGAGCTTTACCGCCTTGCGGACTCGGTACTGGGTATTGAAGATGCAGTTATGCAGATTGTCAGCCGTGGTATCACAGCAGAAACAGACGCACTGGCAGGCAGTGAGCGAAGCCGTGAAGAATCTATCTATTTCAAGGAAGCGGTTTACGTAGTAGCTGACGAGGCCCGTGGTGCACTGACGTTAGCCAAGCGCGCCATTACGGCCTTTGTGGAGTCGGATTACGACAAACTTCACCTTGCCAACTTGCCTGCTACTTTGCACAGTATTTGGGGTGGGCTGCAGATGGTAAACGACCCTGGCGCGGCTCATGTGCTTGAGCGCGTTGCTGCATCTATCCAGGACCGTTTTCTGGATGCCCGCGAAGCGCCTGAAGCCCAGGTGCTGGAAGCATTGGCAGATGCTCTCACCTCTCTTGAATATTATATTGAAAGCATCGGTAAGCGGGAGGAGAGCAATGCTGATCTGCTCAGGCTGGCGGAATCGTCTCTGGATGATGTTGGGCTGTAATAACGACCTTCCAAGTTAACTTATAGTCAATAAAAACCCGCGCTAGGCGCGGGTTTTTTGTGAGCTCAACTCAGGGCAATGTTAGCCCATGTTGAATAGCTCACCCAGCTTGGTAGCCAGCATCATGTCGCCTTCGGCGCGGAGCTGGCCTGCCATAAAGGCTTGCATGCCGTCAGTCTCGCCAGACACGATGCCTTCCAGAGTTTCGGCATTCATGATTAGCGTTACAGAAGGGTCAGCGTGAGCACCTTCGTTCAGCTTACAAGTGCCGTCTTTGATAACCAGGTTGTAGGTCTTGTCATCTTCGATATCGAACTGGAATACCAGATCCAGGCCTTGAGCTGCGTCTGCGTTGAAATTCTTCTCGAGCTTTTCAAAGATTTGATCTACAGACATCTTTTTTACCCTTTTAAATGGTTGTCTTGTGATGATAACGGCTTTGTGTGCCTGGCTTTGAAACCGGGGAGAGCCGACTTCGCAAATCGACTTTATGGTGAGATGTTACCCCTGTCAAGCCCGATCGAACGCTTGTTTTAATATTTTTGATCTGCTTATCACCAGAGTTTCGGTAAGCTACACTCTCGTGCTTGCTTAACTGCCTGGAGAAGCGTTTTGGAGTTTTTGACTGAATACGGCTTGTTTTTAGCCAAAGTAATCACCTTTGTCGTTGCAGCAGTGGTTGTTGTGTCCATTATTGTCTCTGTTGCCCACAAAGACCGGGGCGATCATGAAGATGATGGTGAGCTGCAAATCTTTAAGCTCAATGAAAAATACCGCAAACTTCGTGAGACCATTCAGGCACGACTCATGACTGAACATGAACGTAAAGCCTGGAGCAAAGCGAAAAAGAAAGAAGACAAAGCAGAAAAGAAAGCCGGGAAAGCAAAAAAAGCGGATACCGGTGCTGTTAAAGAGGCGCCAGGCCGAATCTACGTACTGGATTTTGATGGTGATATTAAAGCCAGTGATACAGACCCGCTTCGTCGTGCAATCTCGGCAGTACTCAGCGTTGCAGAGCCAGGCAAAGATGAAGTGGTCATTCGCCTCGAAAGTGGCGGTGGCCTTGTGCATTCCTACGGCCTTGCAGCTGCACAATTAGACCGTATCCGCAGTAAAGGCATACATCTTACGGCCTGTGTCGATAAGGTTGCTGCCAGTGGCGGGTACATGATGGCCTGCGTAGCGGACAAGATCATTGCCTCGCCTTTTGCGGTTCTAGGCTCTATTGGTGTTGTCGCCCAACTTCCGAATTTTCACCGCTTGCTCAAAAAGAACAACGTGGATTTTGAAATACTGACCGCCGGTGAGCACAAGCGCACCATGACAGTATTTGGTGAGAACACCGACAAAGGTCGACAGAAGTTCCTTGACGACCTGGAAGATACCCACGGCCTGTTCAAAGACTACGTAAGTGAGCGCCGTCCGGAACTTGATATTGCAGCGGTGGCTACCGGCGACATTTGGTTCGGCAAGCGGGCACTTGAGGTTAAGCTCATCGACGAGATCAAAACCTCCGACGAATATCTTATTGAAGCATGCGACAGGGCAGATGTAGTCTCTGTGTCGTTCCAACGCAAACGCACTCTCCCGGAAAAACTCGGGTTGGCAACTAGCTCCGCACTAGAGCACACCGTGTGGAAGGTTCTGAGCGCGTTCCGTAACCAAAAAATTCAGTAGCTAACCGCAAGCGGAGAAGATCATGACCAGCACTATCGAATTCAAAGCCTGGCGTGTTGAAGAGCAGGACGGCAACTTTAAAGGTGCTGAACAGACCCTCAGCACGGCTGATCTTCCAGCGGGCGAGGTGCTGATTAAAGTCAGCCACTCGTCATTGAATTACAAAGATGCGCTTTCTGCCTCCGGTAACAAAGGCGTAAGCCGCTCTTTCCCCCACACCCCCGGCATTGATGCAGCCGGCGAAGTGGTCGAGTCTGCCACCGGTACCCCAGCCGTTGGCAGCCAGGTTATCGTAACCGGCTACGACTTGGGCATGAACACAGACGGCGGTTTTGGCGAATACATCCGGGTACCTGCCACCTGGTGCGTACCCATGCCCGAAGGTTGGAATGCCAGCACTGCCATGGTCTACGGTACAGCCGGCCTCACAGCAGGTTTGTGCGTCCAAAAGCTCCTCACCATGGGGGCAAGGCCAGAGCAGGGCAAGGTAGCTGTATCAGGGGCATCAGGAGCCGTTGGCAGCGTTTCCGTAGAACTTCTCGCAAAGCTGGGCTTTGAAGTGGTCGCTATTAGCGGTAAGGCGGCTGACAGCCTGAAATCCCTGGGCGCAGCTGAAGTGGTTGGCCGTGATGCGCTGGCAGAAGACAAAAAGCCGATGCTGAAGCCGGCCTTCGCTAACGCTGTAGATACAGTTGGTGGCACACCTCTGGCCGAACTGCTAAAGCAGATTCTGCCCGGCGGTTCGGTTTCCTGCTGCGGTCTGGTCGCCGGCCCACAACTCCAAACTACGGTTTTGCCGTTCATCCTGCGTGGGGTGAATCTTCTGGGCGTGGATTCGGTGGAAATCCCGCTGGCGGAGAAAGAAACCGTGTGGGATAAATTTGCAGGTGACTGGAAGTGCCCGAAGGCTGAAGCATCTGCCAAACGAATTGGTCGCGCTGATCTTGATAGTGCACTCAAAGCATTTCTGGAAGGTGAGTCGGCTGGAAAAATCGTTTTAGATCACGCGATCTGAAAGACCAAAATCTGAGTAGCAAGAAGCAGGCAGGCAATCTAAACCGTGCGGAGCCATGGATGGCGTAGCCGAGCGTACACGGATGTATTCACAGCGTGTTTTGATTGCCTGCCTGCTTCTTGCTACTTACTCCCAAGTAGTTCTCTTAAGACGCCCGACGCCGAAACAAAGGCAAGTCAGTATCCGTAGCCGCTTGATACCCTTGGCTGAAGAAGTTCAACGACTTCGCTGCCTTGCGGATATCCTTATCGGGGCGCAGCTCATAAGTATCAAAGCCACAGCGCTTCATAAACTGAAGCTGATCCAGCAGCACATCGCCAATTGCTCGCAGCTCGTTTTTATAGCCGAAACGCTCCCGCAGCAACCGGGCAATGCTATAACCGCGGCCGTCACTAAACTTCGGAAAATTCACCGCAATTAATGGCAATTCATTTACATGATTGGCCAACGTCTCAGGCTCATCATGGCTATCGAGCCACACGCCGACATTCTCATTGCCAGCATACCGCTCACGATTCGCGACCCACAGATCAGCTGGAATCAGCACCTGCCGCTGCTCAGGTATATCCAGTGGTTCGCCACTCTCGGGGCGGAAAACAACAACCCACTGGTTCTGCCGGATGCTGCCATCCTGAAAAATAATATCAGGCATAAACCCGCTCCTTGAAAGGGGTAATTCCAACACGGCGATAGGTGTCCAGAAAGGACTCTTCTTCCGTGCGCGTATCCACGTAAACATCAATAATCTTTGCGATCACATCAGGCATGTCATCCTGGGCAAAAGAGGGCCCCAGTATCTTGCCGATGGATGCGTCGTGTTGTGATGCGCCGCCAAGGCTCACCTGATAGAACTCCTGGCCTTTTTTGTCAACGCCTAAAACACCAATATTACCTACATGGTGGTGGCCGCAGGCGTTCATGCAACCGGATATATTGAGATCGATGTTGCCGAGGTCGTACAGAAAATCCAGATCGTCAAACCTGCGTTGAATAGCTTCAGCAACCGGAATGGACTTGGCATTGGCCAAGGCGCAGAAGTCCCCGCCCGGGCAGCAAATAATGTCTGTTAGCGTGTGCAGGTTAGCCGTGCCAAAGCCCATGGGGCCAAGCTGCTGCCAAAGTTCCAGCAAGCGATCCTGGCGCACATCTGCCAGCACCACGTTTTGATGGTGTGTTACCCGCGCTTCGCCAAAGCTGTATTCGTCTGCCAAGTCTGCAATTTGTTCAAACTGCTGATCGGTGACATCTCCCGGAGGCGTACCGGTCTCTTTCATGGTTAGCGATACAATCGCATAACCGGGCTTTTTATGGGTGTCTATGTTGTGCTGCAGCCACTGATCAAAGGCGCGGTTTTCGAATCTTTGTTGAGCAAGCAACTCAGTGGCATTGTCCAGCTCTGCATAATCAGGCTCTGTAAAGTAGCTCTGGATGCGCTCGATAGCCTCTGGAGTGAGCCGGGTAGGGGAGTCTTTAATGTGCGCCCACTCAGACTCTACTTTTTCTGCAAAGCCTTCCGGGGTAAGAGCCTTTACCAGGATCTTAATGCGGGCCTTAAACTTGTTATCACGGCGACCGTAACGGTTATACACCCTGAGAACAGCTTCGAGGTATGTGAGTAGATCCAGTTCCGGTAGGAATTCACGGATTACGGGTGCAACCATAGGTGTGCGCCCAAGCCCGCCGCCTACGTGCACACGAAAGCCCAACTCGCCAGCGTCATTGCGGACGATCTGGAGGCCTATGTCGTGCACCTGAATGGCAGCCCTGTCTGTTTTCTCAGAGGCGTTTACAGCCACTTTAAATTTGCGAGGCAGGTATGCGAATTCCGGATGAAAAGTCGACCACTGGCGAATAATTTCGCAGTAAGGGCGGGGATCCGTAATTTCGTCGGCTTGTACACCCGCAAATTGATCTGTGGTGGTGTTTCTTATGCAGTTGCCGCTGGTCTGGTTGGCGTGCATCTCGACTTCTGCCAGCTCAGCCAGGATATCGGGAACATTTTCCAGTGCAGGCCAATTCAGTTGCACGTTCTGGCGGGTGGTGAAGTGTGCGTAGTTCTTATCGTAATCCCGTGTAATACGTGCCAGGCGGTGCAGCTGAACAGAGCGGAGCATGCCGTAAGGTACGCAGATACGCAGCATAGGCGCGAGACGCTGAATATAGAGCCCGTTCTGAAGGCGCAGAGGCAAAAACTCATCCTCCTCCAGTTCGCCCGCAAGCGCTCGCTGGGTCTGGTCCCGGAATTGTGCAACCCGCTCGGCGGCCATTTTCCGATCGTGCTCGTCGTATACGTACATAAAGGAAAGTCCTGGATAATAACGTCGTAACGGCATGCACCCGAAAGATTCTGGTTTTGAACTTACGGGTGCGCCCGAAAACCGGGGCCTTATATCTGAAACGAAGGATAGCACCCAACCCTTATTCTAGAAACGACTTTTTTAAGATAAGTTTATCGACTCAGGCGATAAGGCAGTGCATTGCAGGTTGGACGAATGTCAATTTGCTGCTTTACTGGGAGGGGTGGATACTAGCGGGGGTCCGTTTCCCGAAAAATTAATGATTTAAACTCTAAAAGGAAAAACTAATGAAGAACCTAATGCGATCAGACAGCCAGGTCGATGCCGTAGCCTCGGTACTGATTATCGCTCTTGTGGTCGGATTCGCTGTGTTTTGGGTTTCTGGCCAGTAGCTACTGGCCAGAAAGAACCGCCTGTACGATCAAAACGAGGGTGCCTATAAAAATGGCGGTAAACAGCAAGCCGCCGATAATATAAGGCAGAGGGCTGTGGCCGGAAAAATCTTCCTCGCGGCGCTTGCTGGACTGCACCCCCAAGGCGCCGGCCGCCACACTCTGCATGACTTTAAGAACGCCAGGCCCCTGAGGTTTCTTGTCCTTGTTTTTCTCCGTATCAGGCGCTTGTGTCATAAAATCTATCCTAAATGCATGTGGGCTTGGCTTTTATTCAGCAGGATCGTAGGCAAGGCTGGGAGCCAACCATCGCTCTGCTTCCGCTTTGGAAAGACCTTTACGATCAGCATAGTCCTCAACTTGATCTACGCCAATTTTACCCACCGCGAAAAATTTCGATTCAGGGTGCGAGAAGTACCAGCCCGAAACCGCTGCCGTTGGGAACATCGCAAAGCTCTCTGTAATCTCGATGCCAGTTTGTGCGGTGGCATCGAGCAGTTCGAACAGGGTCGCTTTCTCGGTGTGGTCGGGGCAGGCAGGGTAACCGGGCGCGGGGCGAATACCGTGATAACGTTCTTTAATCAGGTCTTCGGTGCCTAACTGTTCATCTCTGTTATAAGCCCAGTACTCCTTACGAACCCGTTCATGCATGCGCTCTGCAAACGCCTCGGCTAAGCGGTCTGCCAGGGCCTTCACCATGATCGCGTTGTAGTCATCGTTGGCGTTCTTGTATTCCAGTGACATTTCTTCCGCGCCGATACCGGTGGTTACCGCAAAGCCGCCAACATAGTCACAATGTTCTGTACCTTCTTCAGCCACAAAATCGGACAGAGTCATCATCGATTTATTAGGGGCTTTTTCATCCTGCTGACGCAAGTGATGCAGGATAGTCAGCTCCTCGCTACGGCTTTCGTCTTTGTAAACGACAATGTCGTCACCGCGACGGTGTGCTGGCCAGAATCCGATGACGCCTGAAGCACTTACGCGTTTTTCATCAATCATTTTGCGAAGAATAATTTGAGCGTCGTCAAACAGGCTGCGTGCCGCTTCGCCACGTTTTGGGTCATCAAATACTTGAGGGTATTTTCCGGCAATGTCCCAAGAGATGAAGAAAGGTGTCCAGTCTATGTATGGCTCCAGCTCTTTTAAATCATACTCTTCAAATGATCGGATACCTGTAAAGATCGGCTTTGGGGGTACATAGTTTTCAAAATTGATTTTTGGGGCCCGCGCACGTGCTTCTTTCAGGCTGACCAGCTTGGTGCGATCGCCTCGTTGTTTACGGCGCTCCCGGATCTTGTCGTATTCCTCGCGAGCGTCACTTACCAGTTTGGGCTTGGCTGTTTTGCTGAGCAGCTGCGATGCAACGTTTACGCACCGTGAGGCGTCCGACACATACAGGGCGATGTCGTTTTTATAATGGGGTTCAATTTTTACGGCGGTATGGGCCTTCGACGTGGTTGCGCCACCAATCATCAACGGAAGGTGGAAGTCGAGCCGCTGCATCTCGCGGGCCACATGCACCATTTCATCGAGCGACGGCGTAATTAGCCCACTTAGGCCAATAATATCGACGTTATACTCAATGGCTGCAGCCAGAATTTTATCGCTGGGCACCATAACGCCAAGGTCGATTACCTCGTAGTTGTTGCATTGCAGCACCACGCCTACGATGTTTTTACCTATGTCGTGCACGTCGCCCTTTACGGTTGCCATCAGGATTTTACCTTTAGCCTGCTGGTCTTCGGATTTCTCCGCTTCAATAAAGGGGATCAGGTGCGCCACCGCCTGTTTCATAACGCGGGCACTTTTTACCACTTGTGGCAAAAACATCTTGCCGTCGCTGAACAGATCGCCCACCACGTTCATGCCGTCCATGAGCGGACCTTCAATTACGTGAATCGGGCGCTCTGCTTGCTGGCGACACTCTTCCGTGTCGTCAATGATGAAGTTGGTAATACCTTTTACCAGGGAGTGTTCCAAGCGCTTGATCACCGGCCACTCACGCCACGCGAGATCTTCCTCCTGGGTTTTGCCACCCTTGCCTTTGAAACGCTCTGCAATTTCCAGAAGGCGGTCGGTGGAGTCTTCGCGGCGGTTGAGTACAACATCCTCAACCAGCTCTTTCAGTTCTGGCTCAATCTCATCGTAAATAACCAGTTGGCCAGGGTTGACGATACCCATGTTCATGCCGGCCTTGATTGCATGATAGAGAAAGACTGAGTGGATGGCTTCGCGCACTATGTCGTTGCCACGGAAGGAGAACGAAACGTTGCTCACACCACCTGAAATCGATGCGTAGGGCAGGTTTTTCCGAATCCAGCGGCAGGCGTTTATGTAGTCCACCGCGTAGTTGTTGTGCTCTTCGATACCTGTGGCGATGGCGAACACGTTTGGGTCGAAAATAATGTCGCCCGGGTTGAAGCCAATACTGACCAGAACGTCATAGGACCGTTTGCAGATCTCGGTTTTGCGCTCATAAGTATCTGCCTGGCCCTGTTCGTCAAAGGCCATAACCACAACTGCAGCGCCGTATCGCATGCAATCACGTGCGCGCTTGATGAACTCTTCCTCGCCTTCTTTCAGACTGATTGAGTTCACTACCGCCTTGCCCTGGATGCAGCGTAACCCAGCCTCGATCACTTCCCATTTGGATGAGTCGAGCATGATGGGCACGCGGGAAATATCCGGCTCCGAGGCGACCAGGTTCAGGAAGGTGACCATCACCTCCTTGGAATCCAGCATGCCTTCATCCATGTTGATGTCGATAATCTGGGCGCCGTTTTCTACCTGATCCCGGGCGACACTCAGGGCTTCCTCGTACTGCTCTTCCTTGATAAGGCGCAGGAACCGTTTGGAGCCGGTTACGTTGGTGCGCTCACCCACGTTAATAAACAGCGTGTTCTCATCGCCGGTGAACGGCTCAAGGCCAGAGAGGCGCAGTACTTCCGGGCGCTCCGGCATTTTTCTGGGCGGGTATTTGGCTACGGCCTTTGCGATGGCTTCTATATGATCTGGGCGGGAGCCGCAGCAACCGCCGATGACGTTCACAAAACCATCGCGGGCAAAGCCTTCAATGATCTCGGCCATTTCTTCAGGGGTTTGCTCGTATTCGCCGAATTCGTTAGGCAGGCCCGCATTGGGGTGTGCGCTAACGTAGGTTCTTGCTTTGGCCGACAGCTCTTCTACATAGGGCCGCAACGCATCTGCACCCAAGGCACAGTTAAGGCCCACTGAAATAGGGCGGCAATGGGCAATGGAGTTCCAGAAGGCCTCGGTGGTTTGGCCTGAAAGTGTACGGCCAGATGCATCGGTAATGGTGCCGGAAATCATGATCGGCAACTCGACGCCACTGTCTTCAAAATATTGCTGAGTGGCGTAAATTGCCGCTTTGGCGTTAAGTGTGTCGAAAATGGTTTCGATAAGGATGATGTCGCAACCGCCTTCAACAAGGCCCGCTACCGACTCGTAGTAGTTGTCTACCAGGCTTTGGAAGTCGGTGTTACGAAAACCGGGGTTGTTTACATCCGGGGACAAAGACGCCGTTCGGGAAGTGGGGCCCACTGCGCCCGCAACGAATCTCGGTTTGTCTGGGGTTTTTGCCGTAAACTCATCCGCCACCTGTCGTGCCAGCTTTGCGGCAGCCACGTTCAGCTCTTTGGAGAACTCCTCCAAACCGTAGTCAGACTGTGACACGCGGGTTGAGTTGAAGGTGTTGGTTTCAATAATATCTGCGCCAGCATCCAGATAGTCGGCGTGGATGTTGCGCAGAAGGGCAGGCTGGGTGAGGTTAAGCAGGTCATTATTGCCTTGCACCTCACGATCGTAGTCGGCGAACCGATCGCCCCGGAACGCCTGCTCATCCAGCTTCAGGTTCTGGATCATGGTTCCCATGCCGCCGTCGAGAATCACAATGCGCTCCTGCAGGGCTTTGTGAAGTTGTTCCAGGCGAGTGTTACGATCGGTCATAATCAGTATTCCGGATGTCGGTATTTACGGCGTATTTGCATCTATGGCGCGGAATCATAGCAAAATGCCGGTGCTAGTCGTAGATCCCTCCGCAGTTATTCTTCACTTGCGTCAAGTTCGGTGTGCGACGCAAGTGGTACGGGAAAGTCATTATACGATTAAAGACCAACTAATTTACTTGGTCTTTCAAGTTGCCGCGAACTGGCTTAAACTGAATTTAAACTTACTAACGGGTTGCTAATATGGCATTGGTTACTGTGACAGATCCCGCACGGGATTATCTTGCACAACTTATCGAAAAGCAGGATGTGGAAGGCATGGGCGTGCGTATTTTCGTAACTCAGCCGGGTACCAAGAATGCTGAAACTTGCTTAGCCTATTGCCCGCCTAACGAAATTGTACCCACAGATGAGCAGGTGGATCTTCAAAGATTCACCCTGTATCTGGATCATAACTCCGTACCTTTCCTTGAAGAAGCGTACGTGGATTATTCCCAAGATCAGATGGGTGGCCAGCTAACAATCAAGGCACCGAACGCCAAGGTTCCAAGCGTTGATGAAAATGCGCCACTGCCAGACCGGGTAAATTACGTGCTGGCCTCTGAGATCAATCCTAACCTGGCCTCCCACGGCGGCGAAGTATCGCTGGTTGAGATTGTTGATGGATCGGTTGCGGTTTTACGTTTTGGTGGTGGCTGTCAGGGCTGTTCAGCGGTAAGCATTACTTTGAAGCAGGGTGTTGAAACCACGCTTAAAGACAGAGTGCCGGAAATAACCGCGGTTCGTGATGTGACGGATCACACACAGACTGAGAACGCTTACTACTAGTAAATATCGTTTACTTGATTCCGGAAGCACTTGCTGAGGATTTTTCAGGTGTTTCCGGAACGCCAGTCCCTCCATTACCAGCGCTCCGCAAAACCTGCCCGAACTGCTCAGCTCCCCCTAAATGCTCTAGAAAAATGGCGGTTCGGCCAATGTTACAAAATTCTGGCTGTCGCATGATTTGCTCCACAAACAGAGGCGGCAGCGCATAGCCCGTCCAACTATAAATGACATAATCTGCAGGTTCTGTGCCTGCAATTGTACAACCGGGGTTCCACTTGTTTGACGTTGCGCTTCTGTCCGTGCCCATTATGGCCGCCGTGGTAGGTTGGTTCACCAACTGGCTTGCCATACAGATGTCTTTCTATCCCGTGCAGTTCGTGGGTGTTGGCGTTATTGGCTGGCAAGGCGTCATTCCGCGCAAAGCGGAGAAAATGGCCCATATCTGTATCGATCGGACTCTTCGGCAGTTTGGCGACCTGAACGCCGTTTATCAAAAACTGGAACCCCAACGAATTATTGAACAGGTCATTTCACAAGTAACGCCCAGGCTTGACGAGTACATTGACGAAGCCATGTACGAAATCCAGCCGGTACTCTGGGATAACTTGCCCCTATTTTTACGTCGACGGATTTATCAATGGGCTCGGGAGCAATTGCCTGCGCGAATTGAAGGATTGGTCGATGATTTTGGAGACGATCTTGATGAACTGGTTGATCTCAAAGCACTGTTGAGCCGGGAGCTGAGGCAGCACCCGGATCTGATGAACCGAATATTCAAACAGGCGGGTTCGGTTGAGCTTAAGTCCGTGATCAATCGCGGGGCTATTATTGGCGGTATTTTGGGCTGTTTTCTTGCGCCTGTCTGGTCGATCTACCCGGCGCCATGGATTCTACCGATTGGCGGGTTTGTAATTGGCTTTATTACCAACTGGCTTGCGATTACCCTTATTTTCTCGCCGCTGAAGCCCCGACGGTTTCTGTTCTGGAAGATTCAAGGGCTTTTTTTACGTCGCCAGCCAGAGATCAGCGATATTTGGGCGAAGCTGGTGGCTGAAGAGTTAATTACCGTTGAGAAAGTGGCTGATGCAATGATTAACGGTAGCCGTGGCGATCGCACCCGAGCCATTATACAAAAGCATTTGAGACCGCTGCTGGATAACTCGCTGCTGATGAAGCTCGGTGCCCAAGTAACCGTTGGAATGAGCGGATACACAGAGTTGAAGAGGGCAATGAACGAGCAGGCGGTACTCGCGACCCACGATGTGTTCAGCGATCGGAGCTTTAATAAGGAGCGAGCGCCCGTTGTCGCGAGAGTTTTGGCAGGGCAAATGAGGGCACTGCAGCCTGCTGAGTTTCAGGACATACTTCGCCCCGCATTTCGCGAGGAAGAGGTTCAGCTTATGTTTGTGGGTGGCATATTCGGCGCCTTGGCTGGAGTAGTTCAATTTTTTGCACTGATGTATTTTCAGCTTTAACCCCAACCATACCGACCAAGAGGAGCGCGCCATGCCAGCCTGGGCACTACTTGTTGTTACGCAGTTTATCGTGACCGCCGTTGCTGTTTTCTTTGTTCTCTGGGGTTTCTGGCGGTTGGTGGTGCGGCCTTATCTGGATCGAAAAGTGGCCGAGCTTGTTGCTGCAACAGAGGAAATTGAACCGCGAGTGGCACTTGGGGTGAAAAAAGGTGTTGCAGAAACCCTTCGAGAATTACCTGAAAGTGCTTTGGATGGCACCGTAAAAGAATCTACTCGCCAGTTCCTGAAGTTCGGTTCGGGGTTGTTTGAGAATGGCCTCAGCAGCTTTCTGGGCAGTGCTGCTGACCTGGAGCGCCGAAGAAAACCCTAAAGGCAGTTTGTTGGTCGAGGCAGGCCGGCGATCCGGCACGCTGTTTTTGCAGGCGTGCCGGGAAACAGCTGCATGAGATAGATGCTGTTCCCTTTTTCTTCGCCCAGAGCCTCCCTTACTGATTTTACAAACAGCCGGTTGGAGGGTGGAGAAATTTCATGTTCTTTATAAAAAGAACGCAGAAACGCAATGATTTCCCAGTGTTTTTTGTTGAGAGTTATGCAGTCATCTTTAGCAATGACCGTAGCCACTTCGGGTGACCAGTCGTTTGGGTTTTCGAGAAAACCCTCATTGTTTCTTGCCGGCATTATGGAGTCTGTCATGGGTCACCAGCTGATTACGTTTTGAGCCTGGGCCGTCAGGTCAACCATGGCAGGGAAATCCACTAGAGTCGCCTCGGTGCCACTCTGGCCAAGGCCGCGAGCGACTGCATCTGGCTCTAGGGCATAAACAGGAATGGCGAGGCCATCATGACCACCTGCTACCGAAAGTGCCAGCACCGCATTCTCAGTAAGCAGTAGCGCGTCTCCAGGCCTGAGTGCATGCTTGCACTGTGCTGTGCGGGGGTGATCAGGGGCTTTGTTTAGGATGTGAAGGGTGTTGATGGGCATCATAACGGGCTCTGGCTCTGTTTTGGTGGCTATGGAATTAACCGGCAAAGGCGGTGTGTGTGTGCTCGTGCAGCAATTCGGCACTGTTTTCAGCCATAGCCACACCGGCTAGCATGTTGTCCCGCCCAAGCCCGTATTGGGCGCAAGCCCTTGCATCTGCGTAGATAGCCTTCACCCCGAAAATGGGCGCTGCAGAAAGATTTTTTTCCACCGATTTTTGTTCAATTTTACTGGTTGTTTGGGCTTTTCGTAGCCAATTAACCCCGGCACCCGTAAATAGAAGAGATACGGACTGATCAAATGCGGCCAGCGAAAAGGCCATATCGAGAGCTTCACGCCCAGCCCAGGTTCCGTAAGGCGATTGGTCAATCACAATTAGCGTGCTCATGCTCAGCCCCCTGCGTGGAAATAGATAACACGGCTTGATTCCATGGTGCTTTCAACCCACTCGCCAAGCCCGGCAATGATAAAAGGGGCCAGAAGATTGCTGGCAGGCAATTCATAGCGTTTTTGTTCCGACTCGTTTATCAGCCCACGCCTTAGCGCAGACGCAATGCAGGCAACGCCGGGAATTGCGTTATCTTTCAGAAAGTTGGCCCATTCATTTGCCCAATGGGTTTCGTCTGAGGGCGGTGCTGAGAGAGATGAGGCGAGATGAACCCCATCACCATAAAGAAAAACCCGATCCAGCGTGTGGCCTGCTGCAATCACAGCCCGGGCGAACAACAGCGCCGTTTGCGGCGCCTGGGAAGAGTAGGGTGCGCCAGTGATGACTAGTGTGTAGTTTTGCAAAGAGTTGGCAGCCATGGTTGCAGTTCTCGCCAAAAGTGGAGCCAGTGTAGCAATAGCAAAAACCCCGGCAAAGGCCGGGGTTTCTGTTAACTACGAATTGCTTGGGCCGCTCCGAATATTAATCGCTGGAGAAGGCTCCGATCAGGTGTAGCAGGCTCACGAACAGGTTGTAGATGTTCAGGTACAAGCCTGTGGTAGCCATGATGTAGTTGGTTTCACCGCCGTTCACAATACGGCTTGTGTCATACAGGATGAAGCCAGACATCAGGAACACGATCGCTGCGCTTATGGCCAGGCTGAATGCTGTTATTTCAGCGCCGAACATTGCCGCAACCATGGAGCCCAAGGCCGCTACTAATACAACAACCAGACCGGCAACTAGCATGCCACGCATGAAGCTGAAGTCTTTCTTGGTGGTTAAAACATAGCCGGACAGGGCGAAAAATACCAAACCTGTGCCGCCCAAAGCTTGCATTATGATCTGCCCACCATTGGGGAATTGCAGGTAATGGTACAGGATCGGGCCAAGCGAAAGGCCAAGCAGGCCGGTGAAGGCAAACACCACGGCAATGCCTGCAGAGCTATTTGCAGTGCGTGGCAGCACAAACCAGATCAGGGCAAGGGCGCCCAGGCTGCATACAAGGCTTGCTCCTTGGCTAAGGCCAATGGACATGGACACACTTGCCATGACAGCACTAAATACCAGCGTCATTGCAAGCAGAGTGTAGGTGTTGCGCAAAACCTTGGTCGCAGAAGCACTGATAGGTGCGGTAGCGGATCCGCGGGCAATCATACCTTTGCGGTTCTGCTGAGCATTGTACTGTCTGTTTTGCATTCTGATCTCCGATTTGATCCAGCTTATTTGGTTACGGGCGTCAGGCTCAAGGCCTGAGAAACGCCAATGACCTAGAATTACTCTCCATCATAAGGTCGAATTCTGAACTTTCAATCAATTACGACATTAAAGTGCCCTCTAGATTCCATTAAATGCAGTTAATGCCCAAAAAGTCATCGAGTTTTGCGCAGGGCGTTGACAGCACAGACAATTCCGGTATGATTCACACCGCTGTCGCAAGGCAGCAATGGAAAAACGGTGGGCTGGCAGAGTGGCCGAATGCAGCGGTCTTGAAAACCGCCGAAGGTTTGTAGCCTTCCCGGGGTTCGAATCCCTGGCCCACCGCCATTTTTCCTTTGAATACAAGTGGTTGAGAGAGTCACTCTAAGCTGCGAACTTATCTATAAAGTTTTATATATCCCCCCTAGCATACAGTTGTATATTATCCTCCTGATTTTTTTCGATTCCATGCCTTAATCGTCACGGCTTTCTTTGCCCTCAAATAACCATCTGTTGTGCGCTTGTCATCGTGCAAAAGGTTTGCTGTAGCATCCGCCGCCCGCGGCATCCGCGTCAGTTGCGTGTTTAGCCCTCAAGTCGTGCTCGGTAAACCGCTCAACCAGATCTGTGCTTTCCAGCGCCCGAGTCATCACTGCTCGCCAGCGATTCTGAAACGCGCTGTCACTCATCGGTTTGCCGCCGGAGTCACAGACAATCGTTAACCCTTGTTTTTGATTGCAAGCCTTCAGTGTAGTTACTGCCATTTTTGGCTCTGGTGTCCAAGGTATAAAGCCCTTGCGCCCGGTTTTGCAACTTTTAAAACGTATGCCGTCATCCCGCAAGGCACTCAGTGGAATGGCCAGCATATCGCCCTGACGCAACCCGGCCATCAGTTTTACGTCTACCCAGGTCAAAATAAACGGCGTTGAAACAGACAGGAATTCGTCGAACTCCCAGTCTTCTACGTATCTGTCCCGGGCAATGACGTTGTGCTTTTCAACGCCCTTAACCGGGTTGCGATCAACAACAGGTCACTGCATGGCTTTGCGAAAAATGTGCGAGAGTAAGGCGATTTTGTGATTTGCCTGAGCGTCCACGAATATCAAGATACTGCTGACAGTGCATGGTTGAAAGTTCGCTGGGGTGTATTTCGCCAAACACACTTCGTAATTTCTCCAACTCTTTTGCATTGTCCTTCTGAGTGCGATCTGCTTTTGAGGGAATCACCTCTGCAGCGTATCGATTAAAAGCTTGCTCATGCCGGATTCTGCAGACAGATTGCCAACCAGTTCTGCATACTTTTTTAGCGCCTCTTTCTTTTCTGCGTCCCAACGATTCACTGGAGGGCCTGACGCCATGGGAATATCTGGGCGAAACACCAACGGGCGGAAAACTCTAATCAGCGGCGCAACTAAAACAGGTATGTTTACAATTCAATCCTTTATATTTTTTCATGAAGTTTATTAATCCAATAAGGGTCTGGACGTCTGGAAAGCGGAGATCATTCGTGAGATGCATCCAGGGCAAGGTTATGGCCGTTGTGCCACCTTGATTCGCTGTGATGTCCAATCGAAGTGCACACTGAGAACAGCATAAAACGGTACGGTATGAGACGGATCAAGGGAACGATTATACGCTGTGACCGGCCAAACGGTCCTGTCGTCTGGGAGGAATACTTCAGTTCTGATGATGGCTTAATTTACCATCCGCCGCCTACCTATAGGTCGAGAGCGATATACACTACGCCCTTTTTGGAAGCGGGGGCGGAAATCTATGTCTAAAATCCGCCAGAAATGGAGGAATTATCATATTAAAGTGGGTACGACAGTCCAAAAAGGTTAGAGAGTTATAATGACGTATTATGCTATCTAACAGGAAGCATTAATTTCCCATAGATTACTGATTTAAAGTCATTATAGCCTTGTCTTTAATATTGTTTTTCAGCTCAAGGTGCGGGCCAAAACTTCTTTTACTATATGTTTACCAATTGGAATTGCCGACGTCGCCGCCGGAGAGGGGGCATTACATACGTTAAAGGTCCGCTTGGTGTTAAAAAACAAAAAATCGTCAATCAAACTCCCGTCTTTAGCGATTGCCTGTGCCCGAACGCCGGCTGGGTGTGGCAGCAAGTCATCGAGATTCAAGCTCGGACAATACTTGCGAACTTCATTTAGGTACCCTTGCTTGTGTAGAGAGTTTTTCATTTCGACTAGGCCGGAACGAATATTACCTAAGAGGGCCTTACGGATCCCTGAATTCGACAACATAGAAATAGTATCGGAAAATGAAAAGTCGCCTTTATTATAACCCTCACGCTTCCATGCCAAGACAGCATTGGGCCCGACAGTCACACTTCCATCAATCATTCGCGTTAAATGCACTCCTAGGAATGGCATGGACGGGTCTGGGATCGGATAAATCAGGTGATTTACGATGCTATTGTGTTGTTGTGGTAGTTGAAAATACTCTCCTCTGAAAGGGCAGATAGCAAAATTAGGGGTTTTGCCGAGCATTTTAACTATCCGATCGGCCATTAATCCGGCGCACGAAATCATAAACTTGGTAGTTAAGTCGCCTCTATTTGTCTTGACGACAACTTCGTTAGCACGTTCGTCGAGTCCAATGACGGGACATGAGTAGTGGATTTCTCCACCCTTTTTAATAAATTCTTTGGCCATTACCTCCGCAATTTTACGGTAGTCGACTATACCGCTTGACGGAACGAGAATACCTCCGAGGCCGATAATATTGGGCTCGGCTTCACGCAGTTCTGCTGTGTTTAGCCACTGGCGATCAAGCCCGTTGGCTTCAGTGCGTTGCCAAAGTGCTTGCATTCTCTGCATTTCAAGCTCATTCGTTGCAATCAGTAATTTTCCACACTGTTCGTATGGGATCTGGTGCTCTTCGCAAAATGCTTTTGTGGCTAGATTACCTTCTAGGCAAAAGCGTGCCTTCAAACTGCCAGGAGTGTAGTAAACACCAGCATGAATTACTCCACTATTCCGACCGGTTTGATGTTGGGCTGGGCTATCTTCCTTTTCTACGACCAGTATTTTCTGGTTCGGATTAGCCTTAATAAGTTGCATTGCAGTCGACATTGCAAGGATGCCTCCACCAACAATTATAAAATCGTACATCTTTTTCCTCTTAACCTAAATTAGTCATTAAAAATATTTAAAATTATATTTTAGATCTCATTGCATTATCCAAGTTGGCAACCAAGTGGCCAGACCTGGGAAAATGATAAGAAGAAAAATACATAAAATCATCAAGAAGAAAAAAGGAAGGGCAGATGCGGAAAGACTCATTATGTTTTTTCCTGTCATGCCTTGAAGAACGAAAAGATTAAAGCCTACAGGCGGTGTTATTAGTGACATTTCGACTACAATAACTAAATATACTCCGAACCAGATTTTATCTATCCCAGCCGTTTCTATAATGGGTAATAGAACCGCAGTGGTAAGAACTACAACGGATATGCCATCCAAAAAACAACCGAGAACCATAAAGAAAAGAGTTAGTGCAATTAAGAGCCAGTAAGTATTAAGGCCTAAGCTTCCGATCCATTGAGCGAGCGCCCGGGGGATGCCCGTGTAGCCCATAGAGGTAGTGAGGAATGCTGCCGCTGCAAGAATAAAAGCTATCATACAGGATGTCAGGGTAGCAGCAGTAAGCCCCTCTCGAAATGATCTCCAAGTTAGTGAGCCATAAGCTTTCGAAATAACTAAAGATAGGAGCACACCTACAGCAGCTGCGTCGGTAGGGCTAGCAAACCCCGCGTACATCGAACCTATAACTCCTATCATAATTAAAATAACTGGTATTAACCGCTTCGACTGCCTTAACTTTTTCCTGAAGGATATTCTAGGTTCTGGTGGAGGTGTTTTTGTTGGGTTAATCAGGGACCATGCCGAAATGTATGCCATAAAAATTAGCATCATCATTATCCCTGGAATAATGCCGGCTATGAAAAGTCGCGTGATGGACTCCTCAACCGCAACCCCGTAAACAATAAGAATGATTGATGGCGGAAGCAGCAATCCTAAAGTGCCTGATGCAGCCAGGGCTCCAATTGCGAGGCCATCATGATATCCACGGGCCCTCAATTCAGGGATTGTAATTTTTCCAACTGTTGCACATGTTGCGGTAGAAGATCCTGACACGGCAGCGAAAATACCGCTAGCTACCACATTCACGTGGATGAGCCTGCCCGGAATACGAGAAAGCCATGGTGCCACTCCGGTGAAAAGGTCGTCAGAAATACGTGATCTCAATAAAACTTCCCCCATCCAAATAAATAATGGAAGGGCAGTAAGGGACCATTTTGCTGATGATCCCCAAAGGCTGATCGCAAGGACTTGGCCCATTGACACGTCAGTAAAAAACGCAATGGCTATAGCCGCTGCTCCCATAAGCGCAAAAGGAACCCATACACCAAGTGCTAATAAGAAAAATAACACTAAAATTAACGTTATTGAAGAGATAAGCGTCACAGTAATTTTTCCTCTTGCTTGGCTATATCATCCTTAACTTGCCCGTTCATGTACGTTGCTGTCCCGTGAATAATTAGGCTGAGTATATTATCTAAGAACGCTACGGTAAGTGTGGCCATTCCGAGGAAGAGAGGGATTTGAGGTATCCATAATGGAATTTTCACCAATCCGAAGGAATGATCGTCATATATCCAAGATGTATGAATCAGTTTTGCGAGAAAATATGCAGACGTGGCTGTCAATATGAGACCAATAACGCATGAACATAGCTCCATAATTTTTCGTAAGTCTGGCCTCATAGCTCCCAAAATTAAAGTGACCCTGACATGCTCTCCTGTCTGGAGCGTATGAGCAAGGGCAAAAAATGTTGCTCCACCGAGAAAATAGCCTGCAAAGGAGGAATATGAAGGGATCATGAGACCGGCCGGCTCCTCTAAAATGTATATAGAGAAGCTATTAAATATATTAAATCCAACTTGAATTATGACTATTACGAAGATTGTAAAAATACAAAAAGAAGAAATATCGCCACTAAATTTATAAAGGGAGTCCAATATTTTTCGCACAAAGGTTCTCCATGATTTGAGTCAGGTAGAACTTTTAGCTCTACCTGATCTATCAAATATCACTTATAGTTTTTTAGAATACTTTGACCTACGTCTCCTGTGCGCTCAACCCAAGATTCAGTCATCTGTTCACCGATTTCTTTTAGCGAGCTGGAAAGCTTATCACTTGGCTTAATAACTTTTATTCCGTTATTTTTAAGAGTTTTATTCATCTCTTCTGTCTCTTGTTTCGCCATGTCCCATCCACGAGCTTCGGCTCGCTGTGCGGCCTCGATAACGATCTTTTTAGTTGGCTCTGGCAGGCTATTAAACATTGTTGTATTCACGACAACCACATTTTTAGGAAGGAATGCTTGGGTATCATAATAATGAGTCAGATAATCCCAGGCCTTTGTGTTTACTCCGGTGGCGGCTGAGGTAATCATGGCGCCAACTCGGCCTGTTGAAAAAGCTTGGCCGACATCAGGGATCTCAACTTGAGTAGGAACGGCACCCGCAAGCTTGGCAAACTGTTCTGTGGCTGAGCTATAAGTTCTAAACTTAACCCCACTCAGGTCTTTGATAGACTCCAGTGGCTTAGATGTGTATATCCCCTGGGGCGGCCAGGGTACTGAGTACAGAACGGTTAACCCCTGCTTTGCCAACAGATCCTGTACAGGCTTTTGTTGTGCGGCCCAAAGGCGTTCCGCATCTTCAAATGAAGTGGCAAGAAATGGTATCGAGTCGACTTCGAAAACTGGATTTTCGTTGGCGAGCCGAGAGAGTATGAATTCCCCGATTGGCGCGAGGCGCGAGCGCACTGCATTTTTTATCTCAGCATGTTCGAAGAGCGAGCCGTTTGCATGGATCTGAATATGGAGAGCCCCATTTGTCGCCTTATCAATTTCATCAGTGAAAGTTTGAATATTTCGTTCATGGAAAATTCCAACGGGATATGGTGTTGGCATATCCCAATTTACCGCCGACTCAGCACTGGCTGTATTGGTCATTATGGTCACGGTTGCAGCTACTAAGAACGTATTGCGGATATGGCGAATTAGCTTTCGCATAGTGCCCTCACTGTAGTTTGATTACTGGGCCAGTTGATTTCACCACCCAGTTTTTTTTGTATTTGATTGCGTAATCAGTTTGACGTTTATCGATAAATTGTCAATACTTTTATCAATAATCCGAAATCATAGCCAGAGAGCGCAAATGGATAAGTTAAAAGATGCGACGGTTAGCGACGTCGTGAGCATGATTGAAGCAGATATTATTTTCGGCAGGTACCATCCTAGGGAGCGCCTCGTAGAAGAAGATCTCATGACGAGGGTTCAAGCTAAGCGCCATACTGTGCGGAGCGCCCTGAAAGAACTTGAGATAAGAGGTTTGGTAGTCCGAGCACGAAATCGGGGAGCTTCTGTTAGGGAGCTGTCCGACACCGAAATAGATCGGATCTATCAGATGCGCGCCTTGTTACAGGCCGGTGCGGTCGACCTCATGAAATTTCCCCTGCCTAATAGTTTTGTGAGCGAGCTGAAAGAGCTCCACTTGGAATACGAGCAAGCTATTCAGAGAGGCGACATTCTTGACGTGAATAATCTCAATGAAGACTTTCATCGTAAATTGTTTTCGGCTAGCGGAAATCCGAATCTGATAGCTGATATCGAACGATATGGGAATGTAGTAAAGACGATAAGAAGCCACGCTATAGCTGACCCCAATCGTTTGGAGAAGTCCCGGCTTGAGCATGAAAAAATGGTTCAAGCCATCGAGAAAAGTGACAGCGAAGCGCTAAGAAGTCTTTGCGTCGATCACCTGTGGGGGGCGCTCGAAGCATATCGAACTCATGTATCACTAAAGAGAAGGTTGTAATGGCGCCCATCTATAAAGTTTTGGTAGAAGGTAACAATATTCGTCTTGAGGGAGGTTTCCTGGGATTATCCTCAATTGTACTGATTGAATCGAGCGGAAAACGGATACTCGTGGATACGGGCCATCACGTTACTAGGTTGATGCTGCTAAAAGCTCTTGAGGGGCAAGGGCTAGTGCCGGACGATATTGACATTGTGCTTCTGACTCATTTGCACTTTGACCATGCGAATAATGTCGATCTTTTCAAGCGTGCACGAATATTGGTGTCGAATAAGGAGTGGGAATATGCAGCCAACCCTCATCCAGACGATCATTTTGTCCCGAGTTATATCAGACCCATGTTGCTAGAGATGAATCTGGAGCTTTTCAACGAGCCACCTGAAATCGCTCTTGGGGTAACGGTTCTTGAGACTCCAGGGCATACGCCGGGTCATTGCTCGGTTCTCGTAACGACCGAGAAGGGGATAACCGCCATAGCCGGCGATGCCATTAAGTATCCTAAAGAAACTCTAACCCAGTGCTGTGATCTTGCGTTCGACACAGTAGAGAAGGGAACAGAGAGTATTACCAAGCTTATGGACGTTGCAGACCACATAATCCCGGGACACTTTCCTGAGATTTATCGAGTAGGAAACAGGCGCTTCGCTTGGGGAGATGGAACCAACTTTAACCTGGTTATCCGTTAATTGCTTGTTCAAATAGCCAGTTGGTATTCCGGTTCTGGCTTCCAGTAAACCTATTAACAGGTTCATTACCGATTTACATCATCCATCGATCGGAGATGAAGTAGACAAGTAGGGGTCAAAATGACGACAGAGCGCGTTCACGCCAATGGCATTCTGATGAGGTGTGTGGTTGAGGGGGCCCCTCGGCGCAGGTGTTGCTCCTGTGCAATGGTCTCGCTACCGAGCTGGAAATGTGGGAGCCTCAGCTGACCGACTTCGCCAAAGCCTTTCGCGTGATTCGTTACGACATGCGTGGTCACGGGGAAACTTCGGCGACATCGACTCCCTACAGCCTTTCGCTCCTTGTGGAAGACCTTCGCAGTTTATTGGATGCGCTCGGCGTCGAACAGGTTCATCCTGTTGGCATGTCACTTGGCAGCATGGTCGGTCAGACGTTTGCCGTTCGATACCCCCATCGCCTGCATTCGCTGGTGTTGGGCGGCACGGCAGCTCGCATGCTTCGCGGAATTTGGGAGGGGCGCATTTAACAAGTCGAAGTTGAGGGCGTCGAGCCCATGGTTGAGCCGTCAATTATTCGTTGGTTTACCAGACCGTTCCGGGACGCGAATCAAGCGTTGATGGATGAGCTTCGATAGGTGATTCGCCGCGTTACGAGGGAAGGGAACTTGGGAGGTGCAAACGTCGTCATGGAGATGGGCTACGTTGTGCAACTGGGGAAAATCAACACCCCGGCGTTGGTTATCGTCGGCCGAGAGGACGTCTCCAAACCGGTCGCTGAGGCGCAACTAATACACGACTATGTCATTGGGGCGGAGCTATGTATCATCGATGAAGCGACTCACCTTCCTAACGTTGAAAGGTCCGCTGAATTCAACCGAGTATTTAAGCAGTTCCTCTCGCGATTGGAATGAATTAGCTGCCCTAGAAGGCAGTGCCCTGAACCTCAGATGTAAACGAGTTTCGTAAAACTAGCAGCCATTGCAGCTATGGCGGGGGGCAGACAATAGCTAGTCAGGAGTTCATTACTCGAAAGGTTTTACCAAGCTCGCTGTGAATCCAGCCCTTTATATCTCGACTCACTATCTTCTTTCGTTGTTCTAGGCTTTAAATTTCATGCCTGATACCGATTGAGATACGGGTATTGTCGATCGCCAGCATCGAAAATTTGCTGTTACCACAAGCCTTGGCAAGGTAAACCATCGCAGAGGTTGGCGGCGCAGCATTTGGCTCAGCAGCGTTTGAAGGTGCTACTGAGCCTGGCGGTTAAAGGTTGCGACCGGGGTAGGTTTTATCTTTTTGCTCGTCCGCAAACTTCTGGCGAGCAGCCAACGTTTCTGGCTGGTTGTCCGGAGATTGCCATCCCTGCAGGTTCTCTTCTATCAGTTGTACCAATGCATCAATGTGGCCGGGCGTTGCATTCAGCGCAGTGATGTAGCTAAACCCTTCGCCACCTGCTTCCATAAAGTACCCGCGGTTTTCTTCATCAATTTCTTCGATGGTTTCCAGGCAATCAGATGAAAAGCCGGGGCAAAACACGTCAATTGACTTTATGCCTTGCCCAGGAAAGGCCTTAAGCGTTTCGTCGGTATAGGGTTTTAGCCATTCTTCCTTTCCAAAACGTGATTGAAAAGTGGTGATGTAATCCTCTTTTTTCAGCCCAAGCCGTTCTGCCAGAAGCCTTGATGTTTTATGGCATTCGCAGTGGTATGGATCGCCCTTGGTGAGGTATTTCAGAGGCACGCCGTGGTAGGACAGCACCAGCTTTTGTTTGCGCCCATGGTTAGACCAGTGGCTTTCAATATGCTGAGCCATTGCCTCGATATAGGGCGGGTAATCAGGGTAGTGAGAGATAAAGCGTAAATCCGGCAGCCAGCGGCGCTTCGAGAAGTTTTTGGCAATTGCATCGAAGGTCGACGCCGATGTGGATGCAGAATATTGTGGATAAAGCGGCAACACCACCAGCTTCCTCACGCCTTGCTGGTGCATTTCATCGAGCACCCTGGGGATAGAGGGGTTTCCGTAGCGCATAGCAAAGCCAACGACCATGTCAGTGCCATACTTCTTTTTCAAAACCTCCTGAATACCTTGAGCCTGCTTTGCAGTATGAATCAGCAGTGGTGAGCCTTCGGGCTCCCATACACTTGCATAGGCCGCTGCGCTGCGCTTGGGCCGAATACGAAGAATGATGCCGTGGAGTATTAGCCACCACAGTGGCCGGGGCAGTTCGACGACTCTTGGGTCGGAGAGAAATTCCCCCAGATAACGCCGTAAAGCTGAAGGGGTAGGTGCATCCGGAGTGCCAAGGTTGGTTACCAGCACACCTATCCGCTCCGGCTGGTTGTGCCGGAAGTTCTTTGAACCTTTGTATTGCATGAGGGGATGGATCCTGAGCGTTGATCGTTTGAAGCGGAGCGATGATTACCGGTTGCCAGGCTGCTGCACCATGCGTGGGGCAAGGCCGCTGATGTCGTATCCGGCCTCACGGGCTTTACCAAGGACATCCTCAGTTGGAGTGGTGCGGGCAGCATTCAGTGCCCAAAGCACCGTGCACCGTGTTCCGGAACGACAGAAAGCCAATACGGGCTTGTCGGAATCCTGGATCATCGCTCCAAAACGGTCAACGTCAGCATCCGACACATTCCCGGATTGGACCGGCATATAAACCCAGGTCATGCCATTTTCAAGGGCGGCCGCTTCTATATCGGCCATGGCCGGCTGGCCAAATTCTTCCTGATCCGGGCGGTTGGCAACCAATGTTCTAAAACCAAGCCTTGCCGCCTCTGCCACGTCTGCGTAGGTAATCTGGGGAGCGACAGAAATGGTGTCATCGATTTTTCGGATATCCATGGGCGTTCGTCTCCGGAATCGTTAAAAATATAACGCCATCATCTCATAGGTAATGAAGTCTGTCAGAACGATAAAATACGAATCGGCTCAGTCTTTTGCCGTTGTGCTCCACCCGTTATTCTGTGCATCAGGGCGAGCACCAGACCTTTTACGTTCGATCAGTTCGAATATCCCCATAAAGCTCACCAAGGAATAAGCATATAACTAGGCATCAGAATCACAAAAAAAGCCCGGCAGGTATGCCGGGCAGAGGCGTGCGAGTAGTATCCATTAAAGACTTCCAGACAAACCGGCGTCAGCAGGGACTCCGGTATCGATAAGTATTGACTATATTTTGAACACTTCAAGTTTGTGGCGGTTTTGGTTTGCAACATTTTGTCATATGCAATGAACTTTTATACTGAAGGCCGTGGTTATGCGGCTCTCAGGCCCACTGAATTTAGTTGCTACCTGTAATATAATGTCCGTCCAAGCGTATTTCCCTTCCCAGAGGTTGTTACATGTCAGATGAAAACGACAAGAAGCCCGAGAATGATCCGCAGTTGGCCGGAAAAATAAAGGATTCAGCTCGTCAGATCTGGCTTGCTGGCTTAGGTGCCTATACCAAGGCGGAAGAGGATACTGGCCGTTTTTTTGATCGCCTGGTTCAGGAAGGTGAGCAGCTGGAAAACAAAACCCGTGGTGTAGTGGAGAAGCAGATCCGCTCGGTGGAAGGTCGCGTTGAAGGCGTGCGTGATCGAGCAACCGGCACCTGGGACAGGCTCGAGCACCTGTTTGATGAGCGCGTGTCCGGAGCTTTGCGCCGGCTAGGCATTTATCGCCAGGAAGATATCGCGGCGCTTGAGAAAAGGGTAGCCGCACTGGAGGCAGAGCTTATAGCGCTGAGGGATGGCAAAGGCCAAGACGAAGAGGAATAGCTGCCAGCCAACGTTTGTTAGAGATAATCCCGGCTGATCAGCTTCGCCTGCTCCTGCACATCGGGCGCGAAATAGGGCAACATCAGATGCATCATCTGATAGACGCCTCGGCCGGGGTCTACGGACTCCCGATCATCAAGGTGAGAAAGCGTATCAAAAGCGCTCCAGTAACACGCTGTCAGGGTTAGCTGCTCACATAGCGTATTCAGATCCTCTCGCTCAATTGCCATCATGTTCTGGCGCCGAAGGCTTTCGCAGATACTCCGAAAGGCGGTGGTTTTCTTCTTCAGAATTCGCTTAAAGCGCACTTGTAAACGCTCATAACGAGACAGCACGTTTACCAGGTCCTGGTACAAAAACCGGTATCTGGCCACCGCCTCAAATAACAGGTGCAGAAAAAAGCTCTGCTGATCCAGGCTGATATCTACATCGTCGGGCACCGCAAGTAAATCCAGCATTTCCGCTTCAAATGCTGTGAACAACTCTTCTACGATGTCGCCCTTGCTCTTGAAGTGGTAGTACAAATTGCCCGGACTTATATCCAGTTCATCCGATATGAGCAGGGTCGTTACGTTAGGTTCGCCCTGACTGTTGAAAAGAGACAGGCTGGAGTTAAGTATGCGATCCCGGGTTTTTATTTTTGTCATAGCGAGGCCGGTCAATCCCTAGAATTCAAAACTTGCCCAAACCGGGCAGTGGTCCGATGGCCGTTCCATCGCGCGAAAACCTAAGGACACACCCGCCTCACGTGCTTTTGCCAGCAGGGTGTCGTTGGCCATAATCAGATCAATTCGCAGCCCGCGCTTGGGGTCTTTATCAAAGCCCTTGCTACGATAATCAAACCAACTGAATGTTTGGGCATCTTCCGGATGAAGGTGTCGGAAAATATCCGTGTAACCTCGGCTTTCAATTTGCCCCAGCCATTCTCGCTCTTCTGGCAGGAAGGCGCATTTTCCTGTGCGCAACCAGCGCTTGGCGTTGTCTGCACCTATTCCTACGTCTTTATCGGTGGGCGCAATGTTCATGTCGCCCATAACAAGTACATGGCCGCCCTGAGCTTTTAGCTCATCCAGGTAGGCCATCAGGTCGGCGTAAAACTTCTTTTTGGCAGGGAATTTCACCGGGTGGTCCCGGGCTTCGCCTTGAGGGAAGTAGCCGTTAATAACCGTTAGCTTTTCACCGTTTACGGTGAACTGCCCGGTGATCAGGCGACGCTGAGCGTCTTCGGTATCTCCGGAGTATCCTTTGAAGACCTGCTCAGGCTCTGCGCGTGAAAGCAGCGCAACACCGTAGTGGGTTTTCTGGCCATGAAAGTGCGCGTGATAACCCAGCTCACGAATAGCCTCAACCGGAAACTCTTCGTCCCTTACCTTGGTTTCCTGAATACCGATAACATCAGGACTGTGGCTTTCTATGAGGGCTTCAAGCTGGTGCAGGCGGGTACGGATACTGTTGGCATTAAAAGACACAAACATCATGGCTGTAAAAGTCTCCGGCGTTGGTTCTGGCAGGAGTTTAACACATTGAAACCGCCGCATTGCGTTCCCGAAGAGGACAGGTTACGGCGTTAGCGCACATTCCGGATAGGAATTTACGGTGTAGCGGATAGTCGCGGTGTAGTTCTGATCACTGTTCTCGCGCACGTTGGTAAGGCCTGAATAGGCTGTGAGTGCGCCTTTGGTGTTGTAGCCGAGGATGATGGGGCCTACCAGGAATTTCAGCAAAACGCTGTCTGGGCGAATTTGCACCACGTGATCCGCGTTGACCACTTGGCTTTGGGCGGGTTCGAGGACAAAGGCGTAATCCGTTCCGCGGGTTGGCGCCAAAAAACGGAATTTTACCGACTGCCCGCTAACAACCTTGCCCCAATTCCGGCGCACAAAGTTATCAAAGCCCGCATCCACCACCAGGTTATCGGATGCATCCACGCTCGAGCGCTCTTTATCTCCGGTGGGGCGCTGCCATAAAACCTCTGCCGCCCCTGAGCGCCCATAAGATATCTCCAGCGATTCGTTAAAATCCGACTGCTGGAAGTTTACCGCGGGGCGAATGTCAGACGACTGATAGCTCAGAGCCTTCTCGGCGAATGTTTCTTCGTCGCCTGCAGTTTGGCGGACGTAATTCACCCAATGCTCAAGTGGTTGGAAAACACCGTCAGTGCAGGCCCCCTCTACAGTATGTTGCTCCTGATAGAGTGTTTGACCATCGGCGCCCTCAGCGGCTCCGCTAAACTTAAAAACGTCGGCAAATGCCGGCGTAGCCACCAGCAGAGCAACTGCAACAGGTGATAAGCACGCAGAGTTTCGGTTCATGGCGCAAGTTCCGGGTAAAGTGATTTTCGGGTAAGTAGCAGAAGTGGGAAAACCACCAACCAACCCAGTGCTAGCGCGATAAGTGAGGGCAGCAGCGCGGGCAATTCAACGACACCGATTTTGCTGGCAGACCAATAGGCGAAAGAGCCAGCAAACGGCGCGAAGAGAAAGGCGAGCCAAAGCTTGCGGCTGATCCAGTTCAAAGAGTGACTTAGAGTGGTCATGAAAAGCGCCCAGATAGCCACCAGCCAGAGCGGGGCGATCAGCACTGCTCCGCTACCGTCATCGAGTATTCCCAGGCGAAACCAGAGCCCATCGAGCAGCGAACCTACCACCGTTCCCAGCCCGATAAACTGAAGTTCTGCAACACGATTCTGGCTCACACATACAAAGTGAATGAGCAGAAACGCCAAAGCCAATGCCGGGCCAAGCAAGTCCGGGTATGCTACACAAGCAAACCAGCCGATTTGAAAGAGTATAAAATTCAGAACGTTGCGGGCGGTTTCTGAAGTGATCATACGCTCAATATGTTCTTCCGTTTGTTTTCCGGCTTGGCGAAGACCAACTGTGATACGCCAATGGCGCGCTCACTGAACCCCGCTTCGCAATAAGCAAAATAGAAGTGCCAGAGTTTGCGGAACGCTTGGTCGTATCCAATAGACTCCAGCTTTTCACTGCTGGCCATAAAGCGGCTACACCAGTCGTTTAGCGTGCGGGCATAATGAAACCCGGCATCTTCTGAGTGAGTCAAAACCAGGTTTGATTGGCTGCGTACGGAATCCAGAATGGCACCGAACGATGGAATAAAACTCCCAGGAAAAATAAATCGCTGGATAAAGTCGACATTTTTCAAGGCACGCTGGTAGCGCTGCTCTGGCATGTTAATGGCCTGAACCAGCGCCAAGCCGTCTGGTTTGAGCAGCGCGTTAATCTGGTTGAAGTAGCTGTCCAGAAACTGTGGCCCCACGGCCTCAATCATTTCGATGGAAACCAGTTTGTCGAACTGCCCTGCCAGATCCCGATAATCATCGAACAGCAGAGTAATTTTGTCTTCCAGGCCTTCACTGCGCACGCGCTGCTGAGCCAGCTCCAGCTGTTCTTTGGAAATTGTGGTGGTGGTTACGTGGCAGCCATAGTGTTTAGCTGCATGCATGGCAAAGCCGCCCCAACCGGTGCCTATCTCGATCACCCGGTCGCTTGGCTGTAGGTCCAGCTTCTGACAAATCGTGTCCAGCTTGTGAACAGCGGCTTCTTCAAGCGTTGACTCTGAACTGGGGTAGATAGCGGAGGAGTACATCATTGTGGAGTCGAGAAATGTCTCGAACAGATCGTTGCCCAGATCATAATGGGCGCTGATGTTCTTTCTGGAGCCGTCTTTGGTATTCCGGTTAAGCCAGTGCAGCCCTTTTAGCGCAGGTTTGGTGACCCAGCTAAACCGATCCTCAAACTCATTCATTCGGTCAATGTTGCGGGTAAAGAACCGAAGCAGGGCGACCAGACCCGGTGATGACCAATCGCCGGCCACGTAGGCTTCGGCAGCGCCAACGCTACCGCCAGTAAGCAGGTCCCGCCATGTACTCTGGTCATGAATAATCAGCTCTGCAGGTTGGTGCTCATCGCTACCATCACCAAACACCAAATCATCCATACCGGGTTCGCGGATGGTGAGGATGCCTGCTCCCAATTGGCGTAACTGCTGGATAACCAGGTTTCGTGCTAACCGGCTAACGACTGAGGGGCTCTCCTGAGAATTGGTAATACCATTGGCCGATGTATTTAGATTCTCCATGAGCTTACCTTTCCTCGAGTCTTGTGTGAGTCATCTGCGCTGGTTACATCTACGCCCTGGTCGTTGGTTCCTAGCCGGTGGGCAGGATCACTTTCGGCAAGTTTGTCCGGGTGGGTATAAAACGGGGCACCCTTGAACTTCAGTTTGATGGCATGCCAGTAAATGCCGGCAGCAACCTTGAGCGCTTCCACGGGGAACTGGCGCAGGCTTTTATGAAGAGTTTTACGTGTAAGAGGGGTTCTCTGGACTACAAGCGTGGCATCGAAGTGTTTCTTTCCTTCTTCCAGCACGTTCATGTGGATTCTCAAGTCCGGCCCCCGAAAGCTGAATGTCCACTCGTAGTGTTGCGCCATCCCATTGAAGGGCGAAACATGAAAGCGTTTGGTAAACCCGAACTGTTCGGTACGCCAGCCTGACGCGTTGGCTTCGCTACCCGTGGTTTCAAGGCAGTAGACATGGCGTTCATGCCAGGGAGTGTTGGTGATCTGCGCCACGATCACGGCAGGAACGTCGCCATTGGCACCGTTTTCACCCAGGCGGTAACAGAAGTAAAAGCTCACCGGATTGAATACATAGCCGGCATAGCGAGGGTGGGTGATCAATTCCACAGCACCGTCTGGGCGCCAGCCGGTTGCGGTTTCAACCTGCTCCCGCACTGCCTCTGACAGAGCACCGGCTTCGGGCCGGAAATAGTCTTTGCGCTTCAGTGACATCCAGTTGAAGCGCTCCAGAGAAAAGAACGGGCTTACGTTGGCAACCTGATGCCATTCGTCTGTATCCAGCGCCAGCATACCTGTGTGGTATTCAAACTCGTGCCGAACCGGGTACAAACGCCGGTGCCGGATTGAGCCTTGTAACCATTGGCTGCCCATTGCTAGAGCTCCACCCCAAAATCACCGGTTACCCTAAGGGCACTGCGCACGCCATCTTCATGGAAACCATTGAACCAGTACGCCCCGCAATAATGGGTTCGGTTTTTGTTGCCGATCTCTTGGTAGCGTTCCTGAGCTTCAACTGCCGCAAGGGTGAACACGGGATGAGCATAGCTGAAGCGCTTGATTACCTTGTCTGGCGCAATGTCGTGGCTGCGGTTCAGGGTGACGCAAAACGTTTCCGGTGCATTGTGAAAGTTCTGCAAAGTATTCATGTTGTAGGTGACAGAAACCGGCTCGGTGCTGTGGGTCGGGATAAAATAATTCCACGCAGCCCAGGCTCTGCGGTTTTCTGGCAGTACACTGCTATCTGTGTGCAGTAACACATCGTTTTGTTGATAGGGGATAGCGCCCAAAATGTCGCGCTCTTTATCGCTGGGATCGGTGAGCATAGCCAGAGCTTGACCACTGTGGCAGCCAAAAATCACTTGGTCGAACTCGCGAGTCTGATCCTGGGTTTTCACCGTAACGCCACGCTCATGCCTGCTCACAGATTGCACTGGCGTATTCAGGTGGGTGCAGCCCCCCAAGCGCTCCATCATGGCCTTTACGTATTGGGCAGAGCCGCCAGAAATAACGCGCCAAGTCGGGCGGTCGTCCACAGATAGCATGCCGTGATTATTGAAAAACTGTAGGAAAAAACGTATCGGGAACTGCTCGAGCACGATTTCCGGCGCTGACCATATAGCTGCGCCCATAGGCACAATGTAGTTATTCCGAAAGTACCGGGAATACCCATTGCGGTTCAGGTACTCGCCCAGTGTTTCGGTGTTTTTAATCCTGCCTTCAGCCATGTCTGCGCGGGACTCTTTATTAAACCGCATAATCTCTCGCACCATGTTCAGGAAAGGCAGGTTCAACAGGTTTTTGCGCTGGGCAAACAAGGTGTTCAGGCTGGTTCCGTTGTATTGCAGGCCGGTGGTGCTGCTATCCACACTAAAGCTCATGTCACTGACTTCTGAGGGCACGCCCAAGCGCTCCATCAAGCGCATGAAGTTTGGGTAGGTCCAATCGTTGAACACAATAAAGCCGGTGTTTACCGGCCAGATGCGCCCGCCTGCTTTCACATACTCTGTGTTGGTATGGCCGCCGGCGTAATCGCCGGCTTCAAAGATTTCGACATCGTGGTTCTCTGCCAGAAGCCAAGCAGCTGTGAGGCCGGATACACCGGCGCCTATCACAGCAATACGCTGACGTTCGTTGCTCATTACTTGGTTTCCTGTTCGGTGGTGCTTTTGCGAGCCATGGAGGCGGCCATGCGATCAATCAACGACTGAGGCAGGGCTCTCAGGCATTTCATAATCCACGTAAAGCGTTTTGGGAAGGCGATTTCATTTTGGCCCTTGGCAAGGCCGCTGATGATCCGTTCGGCCGCAGCATCCGCAGTTACCAGAAACGGCATGGGGAAGTCGTTGCGCTCAGTCAGGGGTGTTTTCACAAACCCAGGTGAAACAAGAATCACCTCAATGCCTTCGGCCGCCAGATCCGCCCGCAAACTGTGTGCAAAGTAGGCCAGTGCTGCTTTGGAAGCGCCGTAGCCTTCTGCGCGGGCGAAAGGGAACCACCAGGCGGAGGAGCCGACAATTACCAGCGTGGCAGGCAATCCTTTGGCGCGGGTGCGGCGCAAGGCGGGCAGGGCGATCTCAACACAGCGGGCTGTTCCGATCACGTTGGTTTGAATGTTTTTTTCGATCACATCACTGCTGTAATCTGCAATGTCGAGATACTCGCAGGTACCGGCGTTGAGAATGGCCATATTCAAATTGCCGTGGGATTCCAGTATGGGCGCAATCGAGTGCAGATTGTCCTTGCTGGTTGTGTCCGCCACGGCAGGTGTAATGCGCTCCGGTGCAAGGGCTGATATCTGGGTAAGTGGCTCCGGCCGGCGCCCTGTCAAAACCAGTTTATGCCCGCCCTTTACCAGGGCACGGGCAACGGATTCGCCAATGCCAGAGCTGGCCCCGGTAATCCAGATATTGGATACGGTAGCAAGACGTTCACTCATCCTGCATAACCCTTTACCCAGCGAACAATGCCGCCGATCACCGGCAGGTTTTCATACAACAGTTGGCCGGCATCAAAGTAGTCCCGGTGGTAACAGATTTTTCCGTCTTTCACGACCACATGGCTGATGCCCTCTACGTGTATCTCGCGCCCGCCACGAATTCGTTGGTGGCGTAGCTGCATGACCCAGGGAATAGTGGCGCTGCTGTTTTGTACTACCGCGTCCTCGAAGGCAAAGTGACAGGCAAGAACGTTAGCGTATGCTCCGGCAAAATAACGCGTTAGAGCATCCAGACCTTTTACCGTGCCAAGTGGATCCTGAAACTGGATGTCCTCGCTATACACGTCAGGTAATTTGTTGAGATTGCCTTTGTCCAGCTCGTTAAACAGGCACCTGAATCTTTCCAATGTACCGGGCACAGCACAATGCGAGTGGCCCACTTCAATCGTTGGGACGATTGTCATTTTTGCGCCCTCCTTGCTTGGTCACGTTGACGGGTTTCGTCCTGAATGCGCTGAGGTATCGGGTTCAGCTCCCAAATAACGCCTAACTTTGATAGCACCCAAAGCCCGTACCAGGTCACATCGATCTCGTACCAGCGGAACCCTTGGCGAACAGACTGGGGCCAGCGATGGTGGTTGTTATGCCAGCCCTCGCCCAGCGTTAACAAAGCAAGCCAGAAGTTGTTCCGACTGTCATCGGAGGTCTCAAACCTGCGCTTGCCCCACACATGGGAGAGTGAATTTATAGAAACCGTTGCGTGGAATAGCGCTACTGTGGAAATGAAAAACCCCCACACCAGCATTTGTAATCCGTTAGTGCCAAGCCCTGGCGCCCAAACGGCGAGCGCTTCTCCCAAGCCATAAATCAAGCCAGCTGCCGCAGCCGGCACTAGCGCATCAAACCGGTTAAGAAGCTTAAGCTCAGGGAATTTCAGCCAATCACGTATGCGTTTTTCATCGGTAACAAAGCCCGCATCGCAGGTAAACCAACCCATGTGCGACCACCAGAAGCCTCCCTGGTGAGGCGAGTGTAAATCCTGCTCTTTGTCTGAGTGCTGGTGATGATGCCGGTGGTGTGCAGCCCACCATAGTGGCCCACGCTGAGCTGCGCTGGCGCCAAGTACCCCAAACGCGAACTGCGCGGGGCGGCTGGTTTTAAACGTCTTGTGCGCAAAGTACCGGTGGTAGAATCCGGTAATGGCAAACATCCTTACCCAAAAGAAGATTAAGGCGAACCCGGCTGCAAACCCACTTACGCCAGTATAAAAGGCCAACAAACATGCCAGATGCAGCGCCAGAAACGGAATGACGCGCACAATGTTAAAGGAGCGGGAGGTTGTATCTATGTGATCCGAACCGGCATCGGAATCGAACCATCTCAGAATATTGATAAACAAGTTTTGCACTCGGGTCATACCCTGATTGCCCTTTTTCTCTGAATTGAACCTGGGGAGCGAGGTTTTCCGAAATCCCAGGCCCTGTCGCTTACTGGTTTGTACGCTCAGACCACAGTACTTGGATGCACCCTATACCATGTTTAATGAGACGTTTTGTAAAGATGACATACGCCGTATCGCCATTGTTGGTTCAGGTCTTGCAGGTTTAACCGCGGCCATCAAACTGAAACAACTGGGCCACGAGGTTACCGTGTTTGAAAAAAGCCGTGGCCCCGGCGGCAGGCTTGCCGCAAAAAGAGTTAGCCTCGGCTCTGCTCAGGGTTCAGTCGATATGGGCGCCCAGTACTTCACTTCTCGCAACCCGGAGTTTCTACCGTTTCTTACTGAGTTTGCCGGCAACAATAGCTTTAATGCGTGGGATGGGCAGTTTGGTTTTCAGGATGCAAAAGGTCAGTGGCAAGCGTTTCCAAAAGAGCCACGCTATGTTGGCACCCCAAGGATGACTGCTATTTCACGAGCTCTCTCGGCCCACGCTGCCGTGGTTGCACAAACCCGGATTGAAAGGCTAGTCAAAACGGACAACGGTTGGGCTTTGTTTGATGCCGATAACCAACAAGCGGGTGAATTCGATCAGGTGGTTATCACCGCGCCACCCGCTCAAGCCAGGGAATTGTTTATGCAGAGCAGCTTGCCCGAGCTGGCTAACCAACTGGATGATGCGGTAAGCCGAGTGTTGCCGTGCTGGGCCGTCGCTGCTTACTTTGAAGAAAACCCCTGGCCCCACCACGAGGGCATGCGATGTAACCACCCGGCGCTCTATTGGGTCGCAAACAACTCCAGTAAGCCGGGCCGCAATAACAACAGTGAGGCTAGCAGCGGCGCCTGGTGGGTTTTGCATGCGACTGCACAGTGGACTGAGCAAAACGTAGAGGCCTCGCCAGAACAGGTGGCAAAAGAACTCGTCGCGGCATTTCGGGAACTGACTGGAACCAAGATAGCTGTTACAGATACCGTCACCCACCGTTGGTTATACGCCCGCTCTGAAGGCGGCGCCAACCCCGGCCACCTTTGGTTCCAGGAGCGGGGCATTGGCCTGGCGGGCGATTGGCTTAGCGGTGGCCGGGTAGAGGGCGCCTTCGACAGCGCTTGCAGTTTGGTCTGTGCGTGTACGGGACAACCGGTTAGCCGGTAATTCCATGTTCCGCACCTTTGGTTATGTCCGGGCGGGTGTAAAAATGGGTAATGGTTCCGTCGCTGAACTTGCTGAAAAAGGCACTGACATCTGTGATCTTTTTCAACGAACGTGTGCGGTTCACCGGGTCCCGAATAAGTACCTTGATACCGTTAAAGTTGTCCTGAATGTTGGAGAAGCGAGCGTACATGGAGCAAGTGACCACGTGGGCCGGGTTCAGCTCCATGGCCTTGGCCAGCCACGCGCTATGTTCTGCAATGCCGTTGGCTGACAAATCTTCCCGGGTATCCAAATGGTTCAGTTTTACCCGATTCACAATGCAGAATGAAAAGCTCTCTGGGCGTTTGCGCGCAACTTTTCGGAAGGCTTCCCAAAAGAAGTTATCAGTAAGCTCAGCGAAATAACGCATGTTGCTCAGGCAGGTATCAATCCACTCAAAGCTTTCCGGGTCTTCCAGAACTTCGTTGATGGCCTCGCGCAAAAGCCAGTCAAATCCTAAAGCTGTTTTGTGGGCATACACTTTGCGATACATCTGATAGCGGCTGTATACAAAATCCTCCAGTGCCCCCAGGCCCTTCTGTGTAATTGCCAGGCCCAACCAAGGCTCCGACTGATCCCAGCCAAAGCGCAGGTTGCTGAGTAGGTGATCCAGGTTAAATCCGCCGATGGTTACGGATGAGTGGAACCCGTCACGTAGCATGTAATCGGCGCGGTCTGCATCGATTTCCCCGGATACAATGGATGAGAGCAGATCCAGCACCAGACGCGGAATGTTTTCGCTGATCAGTGAGCCGGCTTCTGCATCCTTGCCGGCAATAAAGCCCCAGAATGTTCGAGCATGGCGGCAGAAGGTTTCGCTGGGCGCTACGTCGGTTGTTTCCATAATACCGATAACATCCTGGGCATGAAGACCGGCACCTTCCAAATCGACTGCCGACAGCACATCATGGGCAACCCGAACAGAGTAATGTTCATGTTCCAGCTCATCTGGCTCGGCACTGTGGTAGGCAGAGTAGTCAACGCCTTCCCACAAGTCCGAAAACCGTCCCGGCCGGGACATAAGATCTCTAATACGCTGCGCTTGAGTGAACTGGTGCGAAAAACTGGAGTGGCCGCTGTCGTGAAGTAGGCAGCCGAGGCGAATGGTTTTAGCCAAGTAATCAATGGCGTCCAGTTGGTTCAGGCTCAGATCCGTTTGTTCACTCAGCTGACGCTCACGGAGATAAGCGTCAATCATCGAACGGAACATGCGGGTGCCTACATGCATAACGCCAATGCTATGCAGAAAGCGGGAATGCGTTGCACCCGGGAACACCAAGCTTAGGATGTCGTTTTGACAGATGTTCCGCAGACGCTGGAATAGAGGGTGGTCAATCACCTGAATTTCATGCCGGTAGAGCGGAATTGCGCCGTGAACCGGATCCATGATTAGCTTGTCATAGGCACCTAACAGGTCATTTACCGCTCTTCGCATTCGCATGAATCTCCGGATTTCGCCAAACTGGCCTTGTTATATCACAGAGGCATGCCAAAATAGGTTTTGACACGCCATTTTTCGTTTATCGCTGGTAGTTTAGGGCTGTAGCCATGACCTCGCGCACCGGGCGCCTATTAATTCGTATATTGATTATTGATGCAGACGAAAAGGCTCGCGGCGAACTCGCCCGCTACCTGGAACCGCGTGGGTATTACGTTATTGGTTACCCGGATTTGCGTTCCGCGTTAAAGTCATTCGACGATAACATGCCCGACATTGTCTTTGCAGACCTTACCCCCTCAGGAATCTGCGAGCTTGCAGGCAGGCTTGATGAGGCCGAAGCGTTTATTCCCATCGTTGCCTGCGCCTCCACAGATGCAAGTACTGATGTAGTAGATGCCCTTCGTGCCGGTGCTTCAGATTTTTTGTTGAAACCCTGCTGCAAAGACAAAACCGCTTTGGGAGATGTTATTCGCCAACTGCTCGAAAGGGTAAGGGTACGCCGGCTGAACCAGCTTTACAGGCAGGAGCTTGAAGAGGCAAACAGCGATTTGAGAGACGGCATCGCCGAGTTGCGTGCCGACCAGAGAGCAGGGCGCAAGGTTCAGTTGCGTATGTTGCCTGAAAAGGAACAGCTTACTGGCGGCCTGTATATAGATCATCTGATTAAACCGTCGTTGTATTTGAGCGGCGATTTTCTCGATTATTTTCCCCTCACAGAAGACAAAACCCTGGTTTACATTGCCGACGTATCTGGCCATGGCGCCAGTTCAGCATTTGTGACCGTGCTCCTGAAAAACCTCAGCAACCGCTTGCAGCGTAACCTTCGTCGCGGGTCCAGCGACGATATTCTGTATCCTGCCCGGTTTCTTGAACGAATTAACTCAGAGTTACTCGATACCGGCTTGGGAAAACACGTTACCGTGTTTGTTGGTATCATTTCTCTTAGTGAGCGTATATTAGAGTATGCGGTAGGCGCCCACTTCCCGATGCCTGTGTTGTCGTTTGAAGGTGGGGAAACCGCTTTTCTGGAGGGCAGTGGCCTTCCTGTAGGGCTTTTTGAATCACCAGAGTGGGAAGTGTACAAGGTTCCTCTGGACAAGCCTTTCCACCTGATTCTGTTTTCGGATGGCATTCTTGAAGTCATCCGTCAAAAGAGTCTTGATGAAAAGGAGCAGAGACTACTTGAACTCGTATCTGGAGGTCGTCACACTGTCGCATCTCTTAGCGAGGCTCTCAGTCTCGACGAGATCACAGAGTTACCGGACGATATCGGTATTGTGACGGTTACAGATACAGTTCCTGTGTCAGACAACTCGTCGTTGAAATAGTGGCAGTGTGAGACATGGCTGGTTATAAAATCTTGCAGGCTGATAAACAGGGCATTTATGTCCTGAAGCTTATTGGAGAAATCCGGCTCAACCTTTGTTGTACGCTGGACAATCTGGTCGACTCCATCACTCTGGATCCGCAATTCAAAACCGTGGTGATTGATCTCACCGAAACAGAGATTATCGACAGCACCACCCTCGGCCTGCTCGCCAAGATCGCTATGGCGGCCCAAAAGCAAAGCCACTTTTTACCTACGCTTATTTCCACCAACCCGGATATTACCCGTATTATTGCCTCTATGGGCTTCGACAAGATCTTCATTATTGTCCGTGAGCCTGCCTCACGTATTGAAGAACTGGAAGAAATACCCGTGCTAAAGGCCAGCGAACAAGACGTTCGTGACAAAGTGCTGGATGCTCATAAAGTCCTTATGGGGCTGAACCAGCAAAACCGGGAAGAGTTCAAGAATTTGGTGCGCGCTCTGGAATGTGAAGAACCCGGCTGATACGTCGCGTTTAGCATCCCGAGCCGGCAGATTCAGACCTGATTCAAAAAACGGAACAACTATGCCTGAAAAAAATGAGCCTCTTGCGAACGAGGCCAAAGAGCCGATACACGATGTGGCGGTTCTCGAAGGAGGCAGCTTCGGTTCTGCCATGGCAAAAGTGCTGGGGGAGAATGGCCACCGTGTTCACTTCTGGATGCGTGATAAGGGTCAGGTTGAAGAAATCCGCACGACGGGCATAAACAGCCGGTATATGCCGGGCGTAGAGATCAAAGGCGACATTCAGCCCACCACCGATCTTGAATCCGCCGTTAACAAAGCCGAAATCGTATTTGTTGCCATTCCCAGCAAAGCTTTTCGCTCAGTTATACGTGAAAACAGCGATAAATTTCGAGATGGGCAAATTGTTGTAAGTTTAACCAAAGGTATTGAGGCCAAGGGCTTCAAGCTGATGAGTGAAATTCTGCAAGAGGAACTTCCTCGCTGTCGCATTGGTGTACTGAGCGGCCCCAATTTGGCCAGTGAGATTGTAAACCGGGATTTAACGGCAACCGTTATTGCCGCCAAAAACCCAGATGTCCGGCGTACCGTTCAGGATTTACTTGGTTGCAAATATTTTCGCGTGTACGCCAACGTAGACATTTATGGTGTGGAATTGGCGGGCGCTCTGAAAAACATCTATGCCATTGTGGCGGGCCTGGCGTCGGCTTTGGAGATGGGTGAGAACGCCAAGGCCATGTTGATTACCCGCGGGCTGGCGGAAATGAGCCGCTTTGCTGTCAGCCTGGGAGCCAACCCAATGACCTTTATGGGGCTGGCGGGCGTGGGGGATTTGATCGTTACCTGCACCTCGTCAAAAAGCCGTAATTTCAGGGTTGGTTATGCTGTTGGGCAGGGTAAGAAACTGGACGACGCGGTGGCTGAGCTGGGCCAGGTGGCCGAAGGGATTTATACCTTGGAGTTGGTGAAAGAAAAGTCCGAGGCGATCGGCATTTATATGCCATTGGTGCGTGGTCTTTATGAAATTCTCTACCGCGATGCGTCTATTAGTGCAGTGATCAACAGTTTGATGATGTCTGTGCAGAATTCGGATGTTGAGTTTATCCTGCCACGGACTATCGCCGAATAACGGATACACCTTCGGGGAGGGGGTAGCTGTGCAACTGCTTATCATGCGTCATGGCGAAGCCGGCTGGCACTCGCTGGATCAGGAACGGACGCTCACGGAAATGGGGCGTCGCCAGGTAGCGGAGTGCGCGGCGCAAATTGCCGCCTCGCCCTGGAGGCCACAAAGAATCTGGTGCAGCCCCTACGTGCGAGCACGGCAAACCGCGGCCATTGTGTCCGAAATCCTCAACTGCCCAGTGGAAGAAAAAACATTTATCACTCCCGAAGATGACCCCGGGCTATGCCTGAACGCTCTCCTTGAGAATCAGCACTCACCTTTGATGCTGGTCTCCCATATGCCTTTGGTGGGCAGCTTGTCCACATTGCTGGTTGACGGGCACAGGCGCGGCATTCCCTTCATGACCTCCCATGCCATTGTTCTCGATATGCCGGTGGTTGGCCCCGGTTGCGCCGACTTGAAAACCCAGTTTTTGCCCTGAGTACATTGTAAACAGGGCTCTTCATATTGACCGAGTGCAGATTATGTACAGTTTTCCTATTGATTATGTGGAGCCAGTGTTTCGGCCTCCCAGTGAAGCAAAATCTCTCATTCTTCCTGTAACTAACGGATGTTCATGGAATAAATGTACATTTTGTGAGATGTACACTCAGCCCCAAAAGAAATTCCGAGCCCGCAAGCCGGAAGATGTACGCAAAGATATAGACAACGCCGCCCGCAGCTTGGGCGGCGTAAAACGGGTGTTTCTGGCCGATGGCGACGCCATGGTGCTACCAACCCGTCGGTTGGTAGAAATTCTTGGTGAACTGAACGCAGCTTTCCCGGAACTACAGCGAGTCTCCAGTTATTGTCTCCCCAGAAACCTTGCCAAGAAAACCGTAGACGAACTTAAGCAACTGAAAGAAGCCGGGCTCAAGATCCTCTATATAGGCATGGAATCTGGTGATGATGAAGTGCTGCAGCGCATCAACAAAGGCGAAACCTGGGAATCGACACGGTCGGCGCTGCTGAAAATCCGTGAAGCTGGCTTGACCAGTTCTGTGATGGTGCTTAACGGCTTGGGCGGCGAAACGTTGTCGCGCCAGCATGCCATTAATACCGCCACTCTATGTAACGAAACTCAACCGGATTACCTGTCTACGCTGGTGGTGAGTTTCCCCCAGGGCGAAGAACGTTTCCGCGAAGGCTTTGGTGACGATTTTGAGCCACTTTCTCAGCAAGGCTTGTTCGAAGAGATTCGGATATTTTTAGAGCACCTTGAGCTTGAGCGAACCGTATTTAGAAGCGATCACGCCTCGAACTACCTTGTGCTTAAAGGCAACTTGGGGCGCGATAAGCAAAAGCTGTTGGATCAGGTTAACCTTGCCATCACAAGCCCTAGCGCTGTGCCATTGCGAGCTGAATGGCAGCGTGGTTTGTAAATTATTGGTTTACGGAGCAGGAATATGAGCCAGACCCCCGAAAATCTTGTCGAGCAAGTGGAAAAGTCTGCAAAAAACCTTAGCCAGCCACCCCTTGAACAATGGCACCCAGAGCTCTCGGGAGACATGGATCTCCGTATAAGCCGAGATGGCGAGTGGATTCATAAGGGTAAACCACTGGGCCGGGAAGCTATTGTAAGGCTGTTTTCCAGCATTCTTCGTCGCGAAGACGATGGCGAGTACTATCTACTGACACCGGTCGAAAAATGGCGCATTCAGGTGGAGGACACTCCGTTACTTGCTCATTCTCTTGAAGTGGAGGGGAGCGGTAACGAACAAGTCGTCAGGTTGACTACCAACGTAGGCGAAACTCTTGAGGTGGGTAATGAACATCCGCTTGAAGTGGGTAGCTATGAAGACTCAGGGCAACCCAGGCCAATTATAAAGGTGCGCCATGGCGTTGACGCCCGCCTTACAACGGCAGCCTACTACGATCTGGCAAAACACGTTGTTGAGCAGATGATCGACGGAAAGGCTGTATTGGGCGTATTTAGCCACGGAAATTTCTACAAAATCGGATAGGGTGGTTGAAAAGTTTTGGGCTGCCCCCAGAAATGACAGTGGAAAACACATTATATCCATTGTTAAAATGTGTTTTCATGCTTGTTATGAGCCTGGCTCTCTAACGAGGCCTGGTGGTCGATAGTCCCTCTGTGCAGTCTGGCTGTTCATGATTACTACGATTACCTTTAATCAAACATACAGTCATTGCGACACTCAAGGAGATCACATGGCCCAACCTCGCGTTGTCACCATCCACTACACGCTTACCAACAACCAGGGAGAAGAGCTGGACTCCTCCCGTGGCGAAGGTCGCGAGCCACTGGCTTATCTGGAAGGTGCACAAAACATCATCGGTGGACTGGAAAGTGCATTGAACGAAAAAAGCGCAGGCGACCAGGTAAAGGTTTCTGTAGAGCCGGCTGAAGGCTACGGCGAAATTAACGAAGAGCTGGTTCAGCCAGTTCCTCTTACCGCCTTTGAAGGTGTAGACACCATCGAGCCGGGCATGCAGTTCCAGGCACAAACTCCGGGCGGCCCCCAGGTAGTTCGTGTTGTGGAAGTTGGCGAAGAAACCGTTACCATCGACGCAAACCACCCGCTGGCTGGCGAAACCCTGCACTTTGATGTAGAAGTTATCGAAGCTCGCGAAGCTAGTGAAGAAGAACAGGAACACGGTCACGCTCACTAAGAAGAGTGTAGAAACCGTTTCGAAAGAAAAAGGCTCCTACGGGAGCCTTTTTTTGTTTGTGAAAAATGGCCATAAAAAAGCGGAGGTGCGATAAAGACAGCACCTCCGCTTTTAAAGCACCAATTCCGTTGATGCTTTGGATTACTAGGCCAAGTTACATGTTGGGGTAGTTTGGCCCACCGCCGCCTTCTGGCGTAACCCACGTAATGTTCTGTGCAGGATCCTTAATGTCGCAGGTCTTGCAGTGAACGCAGTTCTGAGCGTTGATCTGGAACCTCTTACCGCTGCCATCGTCCTTCTCAACCACTTCGTAAACCCCTGCAGGGCAGTAGCGCTGAGCTGGCTCATCGTACTTGGGCAGGTTTTCCTCGATAGGGATGTTCGGGTCGGTCAGTTTCAGGTGAACCGGCTGATTTTCTGCATGGTTGGTGTTAGACACAAACACCGACGTGAGGCGATCAAAGGTCAGCTTGTTATCCGGCTTGGGATAATTCAGCTTTTTGCACTCAGATGCAGGTTTCATTGTCGCGTGATCTGGCGTCAAATCGCGCAGGGTAAACGGCAGACTTCTGTGCAGAATGTTCTGCTCAAAGAATGCGATTGCACCACCGATAAAGTTGCCGAACTTGTGCATTGCTGGGCCAAAGTTACGCTCGTCGTAAAGCTCTTTGTACAGCCAGCTGTTCTCGAAGCGATCCGCAAAGCTGGTGATTTCTTCACCGGATTGGCCATTCTTCAGGGCTTCAAACACTGCTTCAGCGCCCAAAAGGCCAGATTTCATGGCGGTATGGGAGCCTTTGATCTTGGAGCTGTTCATCGTGCCGGCATCACAACCTAGCAGCAGGCCGCCCGGGAAACTCATTTTGGGCAGCGAGTTATATCCGCCTTTTGCCAGCGCACGGGCGCCGTAGGACACACGCTTGCCGCCTTCCAGATACTGTTTGAATTCCGGGTGAAGCTTCAAGCGCTGGAACTCTTCAAACGGGCTTAAATGTGGGTTGCTGTAGGAAAGATCAGCAATTAGGCCTACATAAACCTGTCCGTTTTCAAGGTGGTAAAGGAAAGAGCCACCGGTAGAGCCACTTTCAGTCAAAGGCCAGCCAGTCGTGTGTACAACCAGGCCTGGCTCATGCTTGGCCGGGTCTATGTCCCACAGCTCTTTGATGCCGATACCGTAATGCTGGGGATCTTTACCTTCGTCTAGCTTAAAGTCGCTGATCAGGCGTTTGCCCAGGTGACCACGACAACCCTCTGTAAACAGGGTGTACTTGGCGCGCAGTTCCATGCCTGGCATATAGCCGTCTTTTTCTGAGCCATCGGCAGCAACACCCATGTCACCAGTGAGAATGCCCTTAACCTGGCCGTCTTCTACTATGGTCTCGGCAGCAGCAAAGCCTGGGTAGACTTCAACACCCAAGGCCTCTGCCTGCTCACCTAGCCAGCGGCACAAGTTACCAAGGCTGATAATATAGTTGCCGTGGTTGTGCATGTTTTTGGGAACAAACGCGTTTGGAATCTTGGTTCCCTTTTCCTGACTTTTCAGCAGAAAAATATCATCACGGGTAACCGGGGTATTCAGGGGGGCGCCTTTCTCTTTCCAGTCCGGGAAGAGTTCATTGAGGGCGGTAGGCTCAAACACAGTGCCGGCCAGGATATGAGCGCCGATCTCAGAACCTTTTTCTACTACACAGACGGTCAGTTCTTCGCCGGCTTCTTGTGCCAACTGCATAACACGGCAAGCTGCCGACAGGCCAGCAGGGCCGCCGCCGACGATAAGAACATCAAATTCCATCGATTCGCGTTCCACGTTGGTCTCCTCAAACATCTTAATGAATATTGTATGCCCGCAGGCTTTTATTTCCGGAGCGCCATCATACCGTTAAAATTCTCCTCAGACGACTACTCACAACCGAATACTCTGGTTTTATACACAACAAAGGGTAGCGCATTTAACAAATCAAACAAACGTTTGTTTGAAATCTGGCCAAGGCTTTGGCATTGTAGATTTGTATTGTAATACAGCCCGCTGGGCCGGTTTTTGGGCGTCGTAATGCTACTAACCGCTTAAGCAATACTGGCTGACTGGCCCAAGATACACGTGTGGGGCGTCCCACTGGACTATTGACCCATTTTATCTTTGCCGTCAGTATTAGTCCGCCGTGACGGATGGCCCCAGTGTGAGGCCGCTGTTTGTAACGTTCGGCTTGTATACCCGTAACAGGGTATCTTGCGCCGAGACGAAGCAATCGAGAACGCTCTGTAACCCGCCCATACAGGGCCTGTCTTAAGAGTGTTTTTGATTGAGAGTCATTAACCCATCGTAGAAGAACGAGGAATCTATGAAGGTTCTGGTCGCAGTAAAACGAGTAATCGACTACAACGTAAAGGTACGTGTCAAGCCGGATAACACTGGTGTTGATCTCGCCAACGTCAAAATGGCAATGAACCCATTCTGCGAAATCGCTGTTGAAGAAGCGGTTCGTCTGAAGGAAAAGGGTATTGCGAACGAAATCGTCGTGGTTTCCATTGGCCCCAAGGCATGTCAGGAGCAGATTCGTACTGCGCTGGCGCTGGGTGCCGACCGTGGTATCCACATTGAAGTAGATGAGGACGTTCAGTCTCTTGATGCGGCCAAATTGCTAAAGGCCGTTGTTGAGAAAGAGGAGCCAAAACTCGTCATTCTTGGCAAGCAGTCCATCGATTCTGACAACAACCAAACTGGCCAGATGCTGGCTGCACTGACCGGTATGGGTCAGGGCACCTTCGCCTCCGAAGTGGTTGTTGATGGCGAAAAAGTGAATGTTACCCGTGAGGTAGACGGTGGTCTTATGACCCTTTCTTTGAGCCTGCCAGCGGTTGTAACCACAGACCTGCGTTTGAACGAGCCGCGCTATGCGTCTTTGCCGAACATCATGAAAGCCAAGAAAAAGCAGCTCGATACCATGAGCCCGGCTGACCTTGGTGTTGAAATCGCGTCGCGCCTGACCACTTTGAAAGTTGAAGCACCGGCTGCCCGTCAGGCAGGTGTTAAAGTGGCTGACGTTGCCGAGCTGGTCGATAAACTGAAGAACGAAGCGAAGGTGATCTAAATGAGCATCCTTGTAATTGCTGAACACGACAACAGCAGCCTGAAGCAGGCTACTCTGAGCGTTGTAGCGGCTGCCAAGGCCATCGGTGGCGATATTGATGTACTGGTTGCCGGCGAAAACTGTGGCGCTGTTGCAGAAGCCGCAGCCAAGGCTGAAGGCGTTGCAAAGGTACTGGTTGCCGACAACGCAGCTTATGGCCACTTCCTGGGTGAGAACCTGGGCGAGCTGGTTGCAGAAGTGGGTAAGGGCTATAGCCACATCCTGACCTCTGCCGGCACCACGGGTAAAGACTTCATGCCGCGCGTTGCTGCGCTGCTGGACGTTGCTCAGGTATCTGACATCATCCGTGTTGAATCCGAAGACACCTTCGTTCGTCCGATTTATGCCGGTAACGCGATCGCAACGGTTAAAGCCAGCGATAGCATCAAGGTGATAACCGTACGTCCGACAGGTTTTGATCCGGTAGCCGCTGAAGGTGGCTCTGCTTCCGTTGAGCAGTTAGACGTTGTAAAAGACGCTGGTCTCTCTTCGTTTGTTGGTGAAGAGAAAGCCAAATCCGACCGCCCTGATCTTGCCAGTGCTGGCATTGTTATCTCCGGTGGCCGTGGCATGCAGAACGGCGAAAACTTCAAGATGCTCGAGCAGGTTGCTGATCTGCTGGGCGCTGGCATGGGTGCTTCCCGTGCAGCTGTCGACGCGGGCTTTGTGCCGAACGACATGCAGGTTGGCCAAACCGGTAAGATTGTTGCCCCGCAGCTGTACGTAGCGGTTGGTATTTCTGGTGCCATTCAGCACCTGGCTGGTATGTCTGATTCCAAAGTGATCGTTGCGATCAACAAGGATGAAGAAGCGCCGATCTTCCAGGTTGCCGATTACGGCCTGGTCGCGGATCTGTTTGAAGCAGTACCGCAACTTGAGGAAGAGCTGAAGAAAGTTCTGTAACTTTCTGTCAGGAAACAAAAAAGGCACCCTCGGGTGTCTTTTTTGTTGCAGAACCATAAACTGTCAGCTGGTATTCGTAATTAGCCTGCCATCTCGGGTATCTCTCAATGACCATCAGTTCGTTTGAAGCTCTTGCTTGCCCTCTCGACGGTACTGCGCTCCAACTAAATGGAAGAAGTTGGCAGTGCGAGGCCGGGCACAGTTTTGATATTGCCCGCCAAGGTTATGTTCACTTGCTACCGGTGCAGAACAAGCGTTCCAAAGATCCGGGTGATAATAAAGCGATGGTGGCAGCACGGCAGAGATTTCTGAGCGCAGGGTTTTACCAGCCCATTGCCGAAGCGCTCGTTGCAGCGGTGTTCCATGAGAATTTCAGTACGGCTTCTATAAAGGCACTGGATGCCGGGTGTGGGGAGGGCTACTACATGCGTTATCTGGCCGAAAATACGCCAGAAATTACGCACCTTTCTCTGATGGGTCTGGATATCTCGAAGTGGGCCGTGTTGTCCGCCGCCAAACAGGATAATAAACCAGCTTGGATTGTGGGGAGCAATGCCAACCTACCGGTATTGCCGGAAACACTGGATCTTATACTCTGCCTGTTTGGCTTTCCGGTATACCCAGAGTTTGCCCGGGTGCTCCGGCCGGGCGGAGAAATCGTTCAGATAGATGCCGGGCCAGATCACCTTGTACAACTACGAGAAATCATTTATCCGGAACTGAAAGCACCCCGAAAATTGCCCAGCGCAGCGCCTGATGGTTTCACAACAGTGGGAACATCTGCTATTCGCTATAGCCTGACGCTTCCAGACAAAAGCTCTATTGCCGACTTGCTGGCCATGACACCGCACTTATATCGGGCAGGGGTCGAAGGCCTCGCCCGTGCGGCAGAGCTTGAATCGCTCACCGTTACCGTAGAGGCCACCATCACGCGAATCCGGAAAATCTGACCGGCGTTACTGCTTGTTAGTCTTTTTCCGGCGGCTCTTCACGGGTATCTTTTTTCAATATGACCCGCTTTTCTGCCTTCGTGATAAAGAGGGAGTCGGCGAGAATGTGAATGGCCTTATTGGTGGTGCGCACCGCATGGTAAACCTGCTTACTAGCCTGATCGTGGGTTTTTCGGGCGTTATGGGCACTTTGCCGGAATTCATCATCTTTTGAAAATCGGTCAACAAGGCCGAAGGTAGTATTGGAAATGACTCTGTGCATCTTTTCGACAGCACTGGCACTGCCGGATACCGTGTCTTCCAGCAGCTTCGCCCGGTTGCGAACCTCGTAAATATCCATACGCCGTTTTTGAACCGCACTGTTCGTCGCGATACGATAGGAATTGAGCATTCGCATAAGCGTTCTGGAGCGCTGAAGCTGCCAAAACCCATAGCAGAGGCTACTGGATGCAACAACCAACAAGAGCAATACGGGAGCTAGCTGAATAGTCACTGTGGGATTCTCCTAGCGATACTCAATATTCATTTCCACCTCAATACCACGCTCAATCATCTCTTCTTCAAGCTCTTTCATTACCTCCTGATAAACCATTTTGCGCACCATTACAGGGAGCTTGTCCGCCAGCACTCGCGCTGACCGGGATTCGCGCTTCGCTACGGTAATCGGGTTGAGTACCTTCAATGTAAGGATCAAATCGGGCTCTTTTTCCAGATTGGATAACGGATCGCTCTGATGAGTCTCGGTTATCATGCGGGCTACGATCTTGCGCTGCTCAATAACTTGCCAACAAAGAACACCGCTGAACACGGCAAGAAGTAAACTGAGTATCAGGAGGAAAGTGGCCAATTCAGGTCTCCAGGAGTTCGTCTAATCAATATTCAGCAGTGTGCCCTATACACCGCGCCGTGCGATTGGCCGTGACGACGTCGCCAACACGGAGAGTGTGAAGTTAGAACACAGGCACAAAGCTGTTAAGATCGATTTAACACAAAACTCAATAAACATTCCGCAAAATCTGCGTAATTCCCATAAAAGGACAGGCAATGACCAAATCAGCAGAAACCACCTACGACCTTATTGTTTTCGGTGCTACCAGCTTCGTTGGCCAGATACTTACGCAATATTTGTTCGATTCATACGGCGTTTCCGGTGAGGTTAAGTGGGCCATTGCGGGGCGGTCTGAATCCAAACTCAGCGCCCTTAAGTCCGACCTTGGCGATGGTGCCGGCGACCTGCCGGTTATCCTGGCAGATGCCACGGACGACCAGGCTTTGAAGGCACTATGTGAGCAAACTCGCGTCGTTATCTCTACGGTCGGGCCTTATGCATTGTATGGCGAGCCTCTGATAAAAGCCTGCGTGGATACAGGTACCGACTATTGCGACCTGACCGGTGAAGTCCAGTGGATTGGCCGGATGATTGAGCGCTACGAAGACCAGGCAAAAGCCTCAGGCGCACGAATTGTGCATTGTTGCGGGTTTGACTCCATCCCATCAGATATGGGCGTTTGGTTCCTGCAGCAACAGGCAGAAAAGACCTTTGGCGAGCCATGTCAGGACGTGCGTATGCGCGTGAAAGTTGCTAAAGGCGGTCTTTCCGGCGGTACGGTTGCCTCCATGATCAACGTAGCCAAAGAAGCGGCAGCCGACCCGAAATTGCGTAAAGAACTGGCCAACCCTTTCTCTACCTGCCCGCCGGAGCACCGTTCGAAGGTTCGCCAGCCTAGCCTCAAAGGTGCAGAGTTCGATAAGACATTTAATGTGTGGCTGGCGCCGTTTGTTATGGGCACAATCAATACCCGTGTAGTGCATCGCTCTAACGCCATGCAAAACGCCCGTTACGGAATAGAATTCACTTACGACGAGGCCATGATGACGGGCAGTGGTACAAAGGGCCGCTTGACCGCTTACGGTATTACCGCTGCGTTGGCCGGTTTTTTCACAGCCTCTGCTATCAAACCTACACGCTGGCTGGTAGAAAAATTTGTACCGCAGCCTGGTGACGGTCCAGCACCGGAAGCGCAAAAGGCGGGGTTCTATGATCTGCGTTTTGTGGGGCGCACCCAAGACGGCAAAACCATGATCACCAAAGTGACTGGCGACGCGGATCCGGGCTACGGCTCTACCAGTAAAATGCTGGGTGAAGCGGGTATGTGCCTCGCATTCGATGTGCCTGCTGATCAGCCCGGTGGCTTCTGGACACCGGCATCGCTACTCGACGGCAACCTGCTGGATCGCCTGACGAGCAAAGCCGGGCTGACCTTTGAAGTAGTTGAAACCCGTTAAAGTAAAGCGCTAACTCACAAGGTGAATCACACGGTCGGTGCCCGGAAGGGCCTCCGGCCCGTGTGCTGAGCTAAGCACCGTTTTGCCTTCCAGCCACGCATCAATTTGCCGATTTATCTTCTCTCGTGTGGCTGCGTCTACTCCGGTAAACGGTTCATCTAATATCAGTAAAGGCGCAGGGCTCAACAGCACCCGCGCAAGGGCAACACGACGTGCCTCGCCGCCGGAAAGACGGCTCCCCGAACTGCCCAGCCAGGTATCTAGCTGATCCCCCTCTGTGCGGAACCGTTCTGCCAGATCAACCATCTCAAGCATGCGCCACAGCGCCGCATCGCTCGCCTCAGGAGCACCCAGCAACAGGTTTGCCCGCAACGTATCTTCAAACAACACAGTGTTTTGGGTGAGGTAGGCGCACGAAACCCTGGCGCAGGAACCGTTTGAAGGAACCAGAATCCCCGCGAAAACGTCTGAAAGGGACGATTTTCCGCTTCCCGAACGCCCGATAATACCCACTCGCTCGCCCGTTTTAACCTGCAGATCAAAGTGCGTCAAAAGTGGTGCATGTTCGGGGTGCTTCACGGTCAAATCTTTTGCCAGTAGAGCAGTTTGGTCCGGCAAGCTTATAATCTGGGGCGTGCTTTCAGCATCCGCATCCCTGCAGTCCCGGTTCAAACGTGCGGCAGAGGCCTGTGTAGCACCCAACTTACCGAAGGCTTCAGGCAGCATGTTGTAGACTTCAGCGAGGCCGAGTAGGGCGATAGGAAGCAAAACCAGAACCGGCCCGGAGATAACTCCCGAGCGGAATAACTCAAAGCCAGCCCAAAGCGCAAACACCGCAGACAGGTTAATCAGTAAATGGGAGCCGGCCTGGTGCCACCCAATACGGGAATCTGCTTTTACCTGCTCCGTTGCAGCCTGGTGCGCTTGGCGCAAAAGCCACGCGCCGTGTTTACCGGTGCGCCCCGCGGCCGTAAGTTCTGCGAAGCCCTCCAGGTGTTCAATTACGGCCATTCGAAGGGACTCCTGCTGATCACTCTGGCGAGAGGTAATCTTTATCGTGCGCACATACACTGCCAGAGTCGAGAGCGCAAAAGCCGCGCCGAGTATCACGCCTATGCCGGCGGCAATTCGAACGTTAAAAAGCATCGCTGCCAGCCCAAAAACGAGCAACGTAACGAAAGCCGCCAGCGCCGCTGGTGCAATAAGGCGTAAGTACAGAGTATCCAGCGCATCAACATCGCTAGTCAGTCTTGAGAGCCACTGAGCCCCCGTTAACTCGCGCCTCTGGCCTCGCCCGGCCAAAGAAAGCTTGCGAAATAGCGCTACGCGAATATCCGTTAAAAGGCGCAGCACTGTATCGTGGTTATACAGCCGTTCTACATAGCGAGAAACTGTGCGGGACACCGCAAAAAAACGGATGCCTCCGCCGGGCACATACAGGTTTATTGTGGCCGGTAAACTGGCCGCCAGCAGAATGCCCACCAACGCAGTTTCTGTAATAAACCAACCTGAGAGAGCCAGAAGCCCAAGCCCAGAGAGCAGGGCAGCCAGCATCAATATAGCGCCAATAAAAAGCCTTCCTGGGCGTGCACAGATCAGCTTCAGCCAGGGCTTGAGCTCAAACATTTTTAACCTCCCCACCAGAAACGAGCAGCACTCGGTTTGCCAGCGCCAGGAGCGCGTGGTGATGGGTGGAAAAAATCAGTGTTTTGCCAGCCAGAGCCAGCTTGTGGAGAGCTTCCAGAACAAAGATCTCACTGTCAGTGTCGAGCCCAGCGGTGGGCTCATCCAACAGAATCACATCGTAATCGGCCACAAAAATCCTGGCCAGGCTCAGACGCCTGGCTTGGCCGCCGGATAAGCCCAGGCCATCTTCTGAAACTTTGCTGAAAATGTCGTCTTCCCGGCTGTCGAGCAGCGGCCCAAGGCCAACGTTCCGTAGTGCAGTTTCAATAGCCACATCAGAAGCATCTGGGCTGGTTAACCGAAGGTTGTCCGCCCAGGTGCCATGCACAAGAAAGCCGCTCTGACCAAGCCAACCAAAAGCAAAGTTGCCAGCGGGCCTGCTGAACAGGTTAAGGTTGCCGCTGTCTGGTGCAACAAACCCTGCCAGAAGATTCAGAAGGGTGGATTTACCACCTCCTGAAGGCCCGGTCAGGGCAATTACCTCGCCTTTGCTTATGGCCAAAGACACATTGTTCAGAACCTGATGGCCTGAACGGAAGGCCAGAGATACGGAGTTAAGTTCAATTGTCTCGTTGCCTGCAACAGGTTCACCGGTTAAAGGCTGTGCACCAAGGTTCTCTGCCTGAGTATTGTTGGCTGGGCCTGTCGACTCCTCATTACCCAGCCGGGCCAGAATCTCTGCACCAGCGCCAAGAGCGGCGGCGCGGTCGTGGTAGTGCTGGGAGAGCGTGCGTAACGGCTGAAAGAATTCTGGCGCAAGCAGGAGAATCAAAAGTCCGGAGAAAAGCGTCAAATCTGAGGATGGCCCATAGGTTATGTAGCCCAGAAGACCAAAACCTATGTAGATCGCAATGACCGCAATCGCAACAGACGCGAAAAACTCCAGAACCGCCGATGATAAAAACGCAACGCGCAGGGTTTTCAGGGTAATTCTGCGGTAGTGATCTGAGCGCTGTTGAATCACCTCTGCAGCGCCCTCGGCTTGCCCGAACAGTTGCAGAGTGGTCAAACCTCGCACTTTATCCAGAAACTGACCAGACAGCCGGCTGATGGTTTCGAAGTGCTGTTGGTTAAGCTTCTCGGCACCCATACCCACAAGTGCCATAAAAAACGGGATTAAAGGGGCTGAAAGAAGCAGAAATATCCCGGCAAACCAGTCGAGATAAAACACCAGCACCAGAATCAGAAGAGGAATTAAAAGAGAAAGCGCCATCTGTGGCAGGAAGCGGGCGAAGTATCCGTGCAAGGCATCAACGTGATCAATCCACTCCCGTGCAAGGCTGCCAGCAGACGTTTGCCCCAGAGCCAGAGGCCCGACATTGCGCCAATGCTGATGAATCTGCCGCCGGGCGGTGCGCCGCACCTGCTCACTGCACCGTGCCGCCAGGTGTGTCTGAGCGCCGTGCGCACAGGCCCTGAAGACAATGGCCAGAACAAGCCCGATAAATAAAGGCGCCAGCACGGAGGCCGGCGCCTTTTCTATAACACCAAGGTGAACAATTCGCGCCAGAAAAACCATCTGTATGATGGTCGCGACGCCGGCCAGGGTGCCAGCTGCAACCGTACCTTGAATCCAGCGCCGGTTGCCGCTGGTAAGCCCTGAAAGCCAGCGCCTGACTGCACGCTGATCAGGTGCGGGAGGCGTCACTTAGTGGTAACCCTCGCCGGCGCGTACCTTGCCCCGGAATACCCAGTAGGTCCAGGCGGTGTACACCAGCACAAAAGGAATCACTACCAACAAGCCCAGCAGCAGGAAGAGCTGCGAGTTGTAAGCCGACGCGGCGTCCCACAGGGTGTAGTCGGGCGGTATCAGGTAGGGCCAACGGCTTACAATCAAACCAAGATAGGCCGTTATAAACAGCCCCATAGTGGCCACGAAAGGCATGCCTTCAAAACGATTGCGCACAGAGCGGAAAATCTGGAACGCGCACAACAGGGTTAACGCAGGCAACACCCAGATAATGCTCAGATTGCTGAACCAGCGATCGCGAACCATATCGTCAATGAACGGTGTCCATACGCTGATAATACCAAACACAATCAGCACCGCTGCAAGCAAGGGCAGCGTAAGCTTATACGCCCACTCCTGTAGCCGGCCCTCGGTTTTCATGATCAGCCAGGTGGAGCCAAGTAGTGCGTAGCCCGCAAGCAACCCGAAGCCCGTTAACACGGTAAAGGGTGTGAGCCAGTCCAGAGCACCCCCTACAAATACGCCGTTAGCCGTATCGTATCCTTGAATGTAAGTGCCCACCACAATGCCTTGCGCAAACGCTGCCACGGTGGAGCCTCCGGCAAAGGCCCAGTTCCACAGATAACGCGACGTGCGCGCCTTAAAGCGAAACTCGAACGCAATGCCGCGAAAAATAAGCCCCGATAGCATCAGGAAAACCCCAATGTACAAGGCAGGCAACAAGATGCTGTAAACCAAAGGAAAAGCCGCTAGAAGTCCGGCACCGCCGAGGACCAGCCAAGTCTCGTTGCCGTCCCATACTGGCGCAACGGAGTTCATCATTGTGTCGCGATCCTCTTCCGATGGAGCGAAAGGGAACAGAATGCCCACGCCCAGATCGAAACCGTCCATCAACACATACATGATGACGCCAAAGCCGATGATAAAAGCCCAGATCAATGTAAGGTCAAACGTTTCCATAATCAGTGATCTCCATGGTTGACTGGCTGGAACTTGGAGTCTTCATGCAATTCAAAAGGAACGTGGCTTGCTGAAAGCGGCCGTTTTGGTCGCTCGGCCTGATCCGGTTCCTCGTCATAATCATCCTCAAGCCCTACATAAAGCACTCGCATCATGTAATAGACCCCCGCCGAGAACACCATGGAGTAAACGATTATGTAGCCAATTAACGTGAACAAGGCCATGCCACCGGTTAGTGAAGGTGTTACACCTTGCGCCTGGGTCATCATGCCGTACACCAACCAGGGCCCACGGCCGATCTCAGTTACAAACCAGCCGCTGAGTACCGCAATAAAGGGCGTAATACTCATAAAGCGCATGCCTTGAAGGAACCACCGAGTGCGCCAAAACCGATCACCAACCCGCAGAGCCAGCCCTACAAACGCAAACAGAATCATCATCAGCCCCAAGCCGACCATAACCCGGAAAGACCAGAACACGATGGCAACCGGCGGTTGTTCTTCGGGTGCGACTTCGTTCAAACCAAGTATTTCACCGTCCCATTCATGAGTCAGAATAAGGCTGGCCAGGCTCGGTATACCAATTTCAAAATGGTTGGTCTGGTTTGCCTTATCCGGAATCGCAAAGAGCAGCAAAGGTACGTTTTTAGAGGTTTCCCAGTGGCCCTCCATCGCAGCTACTTTCATGGGCTGGTGCTCAAGCGTATTAAGCCCGTGAAAATCGCCAACAACGGCTTGTGCGGGCGCAAGAAACAGCAACAGCCACAGGCTCATTGAAAGCGCCTTTCGATTGGCCTCTACTTCCCGCCCTTTAAGGAGATACCACGCACTTACGCCAGCCACTACGAAACCGCCCGTAAGGAACGACGCAATGACCATATGGGCAAAACGATACTGGAATGACGGATTGAAGATCGCCTCGCTCCAGGAGGTCACAAAAAACACGCCATCACGCAGTTCTGTGCCAGCAGGTGTATGCATCCAGCTGTTCGCGGAGAGAATCCAGAAGGTGGAAATGAGGGTGCCGGTTGCGACCATAATTGCAGCAAACAAGTGAACGCCCGCCGGCACACGGTCCCGCCCGAACAACAGCACTCCCAGGAAAGCCGCCTCCAAGAAGAAGGCCGTAATAACTTCATAGCTCAGCATGGGGCCGAGGAAGTTGGCCGAGGCCTGGGCAAAGTTGCTCCAGTTGGTTCCAAACTGAAACGACATCACGATGCCAGATACCACGCCCATTCCGAAGACCACCGCAAATACCTTGGTCCAAAACGAAGACAGCTTCATCCACACCGGGTTTTTGGTTTTAAACCCAAGCCCCTCAAGCACGGCAATATAGGAAGCTAGGCCAATGGTGAACACCGGGAAAATGGCGTGAAATGACACAACAAACGCGAACTGAATTCGCGATAGGATGAGAGGATCAAGTTCCATAGGAACACTCCGGTAATGTTAACGTCACAATAAACGAGCCCAAAAACCCGTTCAGCCGCTGCCCTAGCTTGAATTGTTATATTGTTATTACCGGCAGATGAGGTAATGCTACTGGCCATGTTAGCAAATCCAATTGAGTAAAGTGTCCGATCCGTTGATTAAAAACAATTATTGGTGAAATACATGAGTTTTTATGAAGAGAAAATCCTGCCACATATCATCGATCGTGCCTGCTCCCTGGGCCAGGTTATGAAGTTGCGCAGCCAGCTTGTACCACGCGCCAAAGGGCGGGTGCTGGAAGTAGGAATGGGCTCGGGCATTAACTTGGAATTTTACAACCCAGACACTGTTGAGATGGTCTACGGGCTGGAACCCTCCGAAGGTATGCGCTGCAAGGCACAACGCAATCTGAAACACTCGCCGGTTGAAGTGGAATGGCTAAGCCTGCCCGGAGAGAAGATCCCTTTGGAAGACAACAGCGTGGACACGGTTCTGCTCACCTTCACCCTGTGCACCATTCCCGACTGGAGCGCTGCGCTGCTGCAGATGAAGCGCGTACTGAAGCCCGGCGGAGAGCTCCTATTCCTGGAACACGGTGAATCACCCGATGAAAACACCCAAAAATGGCAGAACCGCGTGAACCCCGGGTGGAAAAAACTTGCAGGTGGCTGCAACCTGAACCGCAATATCGCAGACCTTATCCGCCACGCCGGATTTGACGTGGAAGAATTGGAAAACCTCTATATTCCGAAGACCCCGAAAATTGCCGGTTATATTTATAAAGGAGTTGCAAGAAAGCCTGGCTAAGCTACTCAGCGAGCAACAACTGCGCTGGCGAAAGGCCCGCGAACACCAGGGAATTGCCGAAAAACGAACCCATAATTCCATCAGTGCGGCCAACTGATGGCGTTTTGAATTGCGTTATCGCCCATGGCCTTATACAATTCCGGCCCTCAAAACCTCCCCGAATGCTCCGGTGGTGGAATAGGTAGACACAAGAGACTTAAAATCTCTCGACCCCTGGGTCGTGCCGGTTCGATTCCGGCCCGGAGCACCAATCATTTCAAAAGTTACGCATACTGTTAGGTCGCCGCGAATTTGCTGACTTAGACGACATGCAGCTATTTCCTGTTCCCCGCTTTTACGTACGGTCCTCGTTAGCTTCTTTGCACCAAACGCTTCAAACACTCAAAAACCTCAACTGATTTCTTGCTCAAAATGGTTACAGAGCTAGGATCTATGTTGGGAATAATGGATTGTTGTTGAGAGGTATCCAGATGTTGAAGGGATTACGGCAAGCGAGTACCGGAACTCTAGTTGTATGTTTGGCATTTGTACTCAGCGGTTGCAGTGGCGGTAGCTCAAGCAGTAGTTCTCAGGCCCAAGCGACTGCCTTAAAATCAGGTGTATTCGATATAGGCAGGTTGTTTTCAGACGGATCTACCAAGGAGGGCATTAGTTTGCTTAGCCCAACGGGTAACTTCGTTGTGAATTTGGATCGTAATTCTTATTCTTTTGGTACTTTAGGTTTTTCTGACGCTGGAAATATCTCAGGGCAGATTGTGGAATATATATTGAACTCTACCTGGAGCCTAACCAGTGCAACCCTGTCGGGAGAGGTTAGATCTGCAGCGAGTGCGGATCTGCGCGCAAAGAGTTCTGAGGTTACCTCAAACAGCGTGCTTCAACGAAATCCCGAACTTAGCGACTTAGCGACTTAGGTGTCACCTTAGAGGACCTGAATGGAACATTTACTATGTTCGATACAGAGAATACAAACACATTCACGATACACTCTGATGGTTCCGTTACAGGAAATGACCAACTCAACTGTGTGTTCTTGGGACAAGTTGCCATCCCTGATAAAACTATAAATGTGTTTGAGTTGACCTACGAAGCGTCAAACTGTCTCGCAGCTCCTGGTGAGGAGGCCACAGCAGACGACCGAAATGGTGAATATACTGGTCTTGGCACATATGACTCCTCTGGCAACGAAGTCATTTTTTACAGCCGTAACGGATCAGTGGCGATGTTTTTCAAAGGTGTGAAGTAAAACCAATCACAGCCATTGAAGATGTGGAGCCAACCGCAGCAGCCTATAGCACTAACGTAGTCGCCAGGAACAACATCAGGCCCATGCCTATGATGTCGGTAAATGTCGTCAGGAAGATGCTGCTGGCAGTGGCTGGATCGGCACCGAAGCGTTTGAGCACCAAAGGCACGGCCACCCCGAAGATGCCGCTGCCAATGCAGGCACCGATCATGGCTATGAAGATGACAAGGCCGAGCATGGCCGGGTTGGCAGAATCGGTGGCCAGCGCATAAGCAAACATGGCAATGCCTGCAATTACACCGACGGCGGCACCATTGAGTGCGCCCAGCAGGATTTCCTTACGAAGCAACTGTTTGATCGGGTAGTCGTTGATTTGCCCGAGGGTAATACCGCGCAAGGTGATCGCCAGGGCCTGGCAGCCGGTATTGCCACTTTGCCCAGCCAGGACAGGCAGGAACGCGGCCAAAGCAACAATCTGTGCGATGGTGCTTTCGAACATGCCCACCACAAAGGCGGCAGCGAATGCGGTGATCAGGTTTACCTGCAGCCAGGGGTGGCGCATGCGAAAAGCTGCCAGTACGGGGGTGTTGATCTGTTCTTCCTTAGCCACACCGTATTGGGAACCTGCCTGGGCACTGAGTTCTGTGGCAATGCGTTCGTACAGTTTCCAACCGCGCACTTCGCCCACAACGCGCTGCTCTTCGTCCACCACTGGGTACATGCGGTAATGACGGTAAAGCACCTCGCTGACTGCGTCTTCAACCCGTGTGTCCTGTTGGAACGCGAATGGCTCGCGCACCATAATGTCAGACAGCGCATCAGAGGGCTTAGCCAGAATAAGATCGCGCATGCCCACCACGCCTACCAGGCCGTCGTTTTGGGTTATAAATATGTAACTGATTTCGGAAACGTCGGCGCTCTTTACCATGAAGGTCAGCGCCTCAGCGACTGTGTAGCTGTCCGGTAAGGTCGCCGTTACCGGGGTCATCAGTTCACCGATGGTTTCTTCCGTGCCGGAGAGCACCGCGCGAGTGGCCGCGTCGTCCGGCGCCGCTGCTTTGGCCAGAAGCGACGCGATCGTCAGCGCCTGTTCCGTAGGCAACCGCGAAAGAATGAACTGGATATCGTCTGCAGGCAGCCGAGCCAGCTCTTCGGCGGCATCCAGCGGGGTCAGTTTGCGGATCTGCTCAATCCGCTCGATCAGTTCCATGCTCTGTGTCATCTCGCGCTCCGGTATCTGCATCGATGCCAGGAATTAGTCCCTGATGACCTTTTTTACCGAATCCGCCTTTGAAGATTTGGAGCCAACCTTCCGCCAGGCTTCATATTCTTCGCTGTTGATCCAGGTAACACCGATGTGTTCTTCCCAGTTCTCAAAATCGGCACTTCTATAGCTTTCGCCGCCGCAACCACCTGCACCAATGGCGAATTCGCATACTCTCAGAATAATATACTCTCCGTCATAGTCTAGCGCCTTCTGGCCACGCCCACTGTTGGTGCAACGGGTGAAAAGCCGAGACGGAACTTTAAATATTACTTTCGCGGTTTTTTCGTTGCCACTTCGGGTTACCTGGGTAATGGAGCAGGTTCCTGCGTAGAACTCGTCACCGTCGATAATCACGTCTGGTTCCAAGGGTTCCCACCAAGGTATGGCTTCTGCCTCTTTCTCGATTTCAGCCGTTCGGCTTTTAAATAAGTCACAGCCGGTGAACAGAACGGTCGCCGCCATTGCAGTAATCAGAGTTCGGGAAACGGTCATCGTTTATTACTGCTCCGGTAAAGGCCGAATGCTATTGATGTCACCGGTAGGCACAGCAGGCTCATCAAGAACAATCACGTAGATTCCGCCCGCAATTATGGCTATCGCAACAATCGCTTTAAGTAGGTTGGAGTTAAACATGGCAACCTCCTGTTTTTGGATTCATTGGGTGTTATACAGAGCCTATGGGCAAAACCCAGCTATAACAAGCCACCTCTGGGCGTTCTACAAAAGTCGCTTCGACAGCAGGGACATCCTGATCGATACTGATTGTTTCCTGATTGCTAAGTTTTTTTGAACAAACGAGGTAGTGAGAAATGACCGACCTGCTGATACGACATACCGACGACAACGGCATCACCACGCTCACATTGAACCAGCCTGGCCGGCGCAACAGCCTTTCCATGGACATGCTTAATGCTCTAGCCGAAGCTCTTGCGGAGATTGCGAACGATGAAGCTACGCGGGTAGTCGTTATTGCAGCCGCAGGAAAGGTGTTCTGCGCGGGGCACGATCTAAAGGAAATCCGCGATCAGCTGGATAGCCATGAGTTTCAGTTGGCGCTGTTTAAGCGCTGCAGTGAGGTGATGCAGCAGGTTGTGAATTTGCCAAAGCCCGTGATTGCTCGGGTGGCCGGTGTTGCAACTGCGGCAGGGTGTCAGTTGGTGGCAAGCTGTGATTTGGCTGTGGCAGCAGATTCGGCGCGCTTTGCCACGCCGGGTGTGAACATAGGGTTGTTCTGCTCAACACCCATGGTGGCGCTTTCTCGCAACGTTTCCCGTAAGCACGCCATGGAAATGCTGCTTACCGGTGAATTGATCAGCGCCGCTCGTGCCGAGCAGCTGGGGCTGGTAAACCGGATTGTTGATGAGTCGGCTCTGGATGAAACGGTATACGCCATGGCACGCACCATTGCGCAAAAGTCCGGGCACACTCTAAAGATAGGTAAGGGGGCCTTTTACAAGCAGCTGGAAATGCCACTGGCAGACGCCTATGACTATACAGCGAAGGTTATGACAGAAAACCTGCAGGCAGACGATGCACGGGAAGGTATTTGTGCGTTTCTGGATAAACGCAAGCCTGAATGGACGGATCGTTAACGGGTTTTGCAGTTCTGTTTTCCAAGCTTGAGCCGGTCCCCGGCGCCAATTCCGTTGGCTTCGAAAAATCCGATGTTCATCTCAACAGCAGACACAAACTCAACTTCGGCAGGGTAGTTGGGGCACCTTGCGCCGTTGGATGAATCGCAAGGTTCCATGTGCCGAATGTTGCCGATTACGTCGTTCTCATCCAGGTAGGCGATATCCAGCGGGATGAGGGTCTGGTACATCCAAAAACCGTGATCTGGGCCCTGCTGTTCTTGGTACTGAAACAGCATGCCCGAGTTGGCTGCCAGGGATTCTCTACCCATTAAGCCTTTTCGGCGCTCTTTGGGTGCCTGGGCAAGCTCCAGGCTCACGTTCACGGTGCTTGAGCCTGTGACAAAGCAGCCGGCAGTAACCGGCAGGTTGGCCGAGGGCTCAGCGGCACCAGAGCCGGAACAACCTGCCAACATGGTTACAGCACAGAGCACAGCGCAGCGAATCTGCATCAGGAGCGCAACCGGTAGCCGGTTTTGAAAATCCACCAAATGCCCGCCATGCAAGCCGTTAGGAAAAGCAGAGTCATACCTACGCTGATCCCTATGTGGACATCAGAGACACCGTAAAACGCCCACCTAAACCCACTGATCAGGTACACCACTGGGTTGAACAGGCTGACGGTTTGCCAGATTTCCGGAAGCATATCGATGGAATAGAAGGTACCACCGAGGAAGGTCAGTGGGGTTACGATCATCATGGGAACAATCTGCAGTTTTTCGAAGCCGTCGGCCCATATGCCGATGATGAAACCAAACAGGCTGAAGGTTACGGCGGTCAGTATGAGGAACGAAAGCATCCAGAAGGGGTGCAATACGCTGTAATCCACGAACAGCCGAGCCGTAGCCAGTATGATCAACCCCAGTATTACAGACTTGGTAGCCGCGGCGCCCACATAACCCAGTACCACTTCAACGTAAGACACTGGCGCAGACAGTACTTCGTAAATCGTGCCCGAGAACTTCGGCATGTAGATGCCAAACGAGGCGTTGGAAATGCTTTGCATCAGCAGGGAGAGCATGACCAGCCCGGGGATAATATATGCGGCGTATTCAATGCTGTCGATATCGCCCATGCGCGAACCAATGGCAGAGCCGAAAACCACAAAATACAGACAAGTAGAGATGACCGGCGAGAGCACGCTTTGCATCAATGTGCGTCTCATGCGCGACATTTCAAAATTGTAGATGGCTTTAACACCGTGAAAATTCATGCCTTTCTCCAGTTAGCCTTTGGCTTGTTCGTGCACCAGGCCGACAAAAATCTCTTCCAGGGAACTTTCCCGGGTACGCAGATCGCGATAGTCAATTCCGATGTCGCTCAGGGTGCGGAGCAATCGCGCCACACCGGCCTGTTCCTGCTGGGAATCGAAGGTGTAGATCAGCTCGTAGCCATCGTCTGAGAGCTCCACCGGTTCCAGTATTAACTCACCGGGAACTTTATCCAGCTTGCTCTGCAACTGCAGGCGCAGTTCCTTCTTGCCCAGCTTGCTCATTAGCAGGTTCTTGTCTTCCACCAGAATGATTTCGCCTTGGCGAATGACCCCAATGCGATCGGCCATTTCTTCGGCTTCTTCGATGTAGTGGGTCGTCAGGATAATGGTTACTTCGTCTTCCCGAAGTTTACGAACCATCTCCCACATATCGCGGCGCAGTTCTACGTCTACGCCTGCCGTGGGCTCATCAAGAAACAATATCCGAGGCTCGTGAGAGAGCGCTTTGGCGATCATCAAACGGCGTTTCATGCCACCGGAGAGTGTCATAATACGGTTATTACGCTTGTCCCAAAGCGACAAATCCCTCAGTACTTTTTCGATGTGGGTAGGATTGGGCGCCTTACCAAATAAGCCCCGGCTGAATGACACAGCATTCCACACGGTTTCAAACGAGTCAGTATTTAGCTCTTGCGGCACCAAGCCGATGGTTTCGCGGGCTTTGCGGTAATCTTTAACAATGTCATACCCAGCGGCTTTTACCTCACCGGACGACATGTTGGCAATGCCGCAAATGATGCTGATCATCGTGGTTTTGCCCGCCCCATTTGGACCGAGCAGGGCAAAAATCTCGCCCCGGTTGATTTCCAGGTTGATGTTTTTCAGGGCCTGAAAACCGCCCTCATAAACCTTGTTGAGGTTCTTAACGGAAATATCCGGCTGCACGGGCGTATCCTGTTGCTGAAAATGAGTCAGAGATAAAGGCGCAGCATTTTCTCATGTCTCGCGCCGGTTTAGAAATCTTTGCCTTAATACAGATAGTGTCCATAATGCCGCTTTGGCATCTGCACGGGTTTCAACGGATTATCTGTATGTTACGAGCGATTGTGTTTATAGGTCTCATTTTGGGCCTGATTTCAGTGGTTGTGTTCAGCACGGGTTTGCTGCCAACCACCGATAATGCACTCCCGGTGAGGGATCAACCTGTCTGTGATCTGTTGGCCGGCCCCTGTGAGTGGAAAACAGAAGCTGGGCTCTGGAAAGTTGGCCTGCAAATTATGGTCGGCGAGGGGCAGAGTGCACAATACCAGTTAACCGTTCACGCACCCATGGAGCAGGAGCGGTTCCTGGCGGTATTGCGCGGTGAATCCATGTATATGGGGGAGTACCCAGTACCACTGCGCCAAGGACAAAAAGGCCAATATTCAGCCCATTTTACGGCACCTTTGTGCACAACGGGTGCCGAGATGGTGTGGCGTGTTGATCTTCAGCAAGGACAGAAGGCCCTTTCAGAAGCGGTTCCACTAAAGCTGGTATTTCAGAGTAGGAATCACTGAGGCCTCCATATGGGGTTTGTTTGAATAGGCATCCCGGCTGACAAAATCTCAGGAAGGTGTAAAATCGTGCGAAAAATCGGGCTAACTTCAGAGAAAACGTGATGGAATACGGGGAAAGTGTACAAAAAGTACTGCTGCGGAAGATTCGCAAAGCAGAGCAGGATCTGATGCAGTTGAAGCTGGACTATTGTCGCTTTGTTTTCGGCCTCACTCACCGCGCCAGAGTGGTTTCAGAAGGCATTACTTACCTGGTTCTTTCGGTGGATGTGGAGTCTATGGCATCAACCGAGGAGGGTGCGTATACCCACCCGTCTGTTGCAGGCGTACCGGCCGACAAGCCAGACCAGGCAGAGCCTATTCCGCTGGGAATAAGCTGGGTGCTGGAGCAACATAAAAAGCATTAGGAAATCAGAACAGTGCATTTGCAGTAATGGCGGCGTAAAGGCTGTTTTCAGGCTGCACGTACTGGTGGCTCTGCCAGTATTCCGCGCCATCAAGCCCGGCGCGGAAACAGGCCAGCAACACGCCGCAGGATGTCAGCGTTGCAATGGCTTGCACGGCCTCTGCCTGCCGGATCCCGGTTTTTCTGTTGGCAATTTGCGCCACCAAACCAGCAAGTGCATCACTGTGCCGTTCTGATTGGTTACACAGGGCACAACCGGCGCCGTATAGCCAGGCTGCCGCGTATGCACGAACCGCCTCCGGCACCTCGCCAAGTTGCAGCCCGCTTATTCGGCAATCCCGCTCCTGAAGCCCTGCAAGGATGTGCAGCTGGGTAAACAACTCTGTACGATCGGTTGAAGCGAGGCGTTTATGCTGTCGTAACACCGGTTTTTTATTGTGTGCTAGCGGTACCGGCTGGTGTCCGGGCCTGGCTACCAGCGGTTCGGAGCGCGCCAGCATAAGCATTCGCCATACCAGGGTTGCGAGCAAAATCAGTAGGGCGGCCTGAGTAAGCGCAACAAGTCCGTCGATCATGAGATGTCTACCTTGGATTTTGCAGAACGTTTCCGGATTGTAACGGATTGTATTCTTCAGTTACCGCCAACTTTTAGCCATAAACGCCTTTAAAATTGGCTCTGTTGCAAAAGCTGTGACCAACTTCGCAGAGGTTAGTGAAAGAACCATGGATTCAGTATCCTCAAAGGCAGCCTGATGACCGTTATTCTGATACTCCACACACTTTTGGTTCTTACCTTCACTATTCGGATTATGCTTCGTGATGATCTTTCGCCCCCCGGGCGACTTGCCTGGTTTATCGTTCTCAACCTCTTGCCTTATTTTGGCAGCGGAATTTACTTTCTGTTCGGCGAAACAGATATCGGTAACAGAGCGAGCAAGCGGCACAAAGAGGTATTCGAGGAAATCTGGGCCAAAGCCTCTTGGTTTATGGGGGATGTGGCCAATACTGAAAAACTGATTGAGCCGGTTTACCGGCCTGCATTCCGCTACGCTGGATCAATTAACGGGTTCCACCCATCAACAGGTAACAGGGCAGAGTTGATGCGTGATGGGGATGAAACGCTTAACCGTATGGTTGCCGATATTGACTCAGCAGCCGACCACGTGCACGTGCTGTATTACATCTGGCTTGATGACAACACCGGCCATGCCATCGCTGAGGCATTGATACGCGCAGCTCACAGAGGGATTATCTGTCGCGCCATGGCGGATGGTCTGGGGTCCCGTGCACTGATTAACTCCGGGCTTTGGCAGCGCATGAAAGAGGCGGGCGTTCATATGGCTGTTGCGCTGTCGCTGAAGCACCCCATCCACACCATTCTGACCAGCCGGCTGGATCTGCGAAATCATCGTAAAATCACCGTGATAGACTCACGGATCACTTATTGTGGTAGTCGCAACTCCGCTGATCCGGAGTTTTTGGTTAAAGCCAAGTATGCCCCTTGGGTGGATATCATGCTGCGGTTTACCGGGCCGGTGGTGGTCCAGAATCAACTGCTGTTTGCCAGCGATTGGATGCAGGCCACCAACGAATCTCTGGATGGCATTCCGTTATCCTCGGGTCGGGGCAAGGGAGGGTTCCCTGCGCAGGTTATGGGCGTTGGGCCAACCGAGCGTCACGGCGCCACGCCACACCTTTTTGCCAATCTAATTGCGTGCGCCCAAACTGAACTCACGCTTTCTACACCTTACTTTGTTCCCGACGCCACAGTTCTTGAGGCGTTGTGTGCAGCTGCCTACAGGGGCGTCAACGTTGCGCTGATTTTTCCCAAAGTAAATGACAGCTGGATTGTGGCCGCTGCCAGTCGCAGCTATTATCACCGGCTGCTTGATGCTGGCTGCATTATACATGAGTTCAATGGAGGGCTTCTGCATGCAAAAACCCTCACCATCGACGGCAAGATTAGCCTGGTCGGATCGTCGAACCTCGATTTACGCAGTTTTGACCTGAACTACGAAAATAATATTCTCTTGCAGGATAAGGCCACAACGCAGGCCATCGCAGAGCGCCAGCAGAGTTATATCGCCCGCTCTGAAGTGGTTACCTTGCCCACGGTTCTCGCCTGGCACTACCACAGGCGGATATGGCACAACGTTATCGCCACCATTGGTCCTGTTTTATAAATTGGTGGTGTAAGCGGTACACAGTTAATAAAGCTGGAAGAAACATGCCGATCTCTGGAAGGGTATTTCAGCAGGTCGGCATGGTTTGCAGGGCGAGCTTGCGGCGAATATACCGCCCAAGCGTATCAACTCCAATGTTGAGCAGGGCAGTTACCAGTATCAGCACCATGGCACGATCAAATCGAATATTCTGTATGGCGCTGTCTACATAAAAACCCAAAGTGTATATCCCCAGAATCCCCAGAATGGCCGTTTCCCGCATGATAATTTCCCAGCGATAGAACAAAAACGCCAGGAAGGAGCGATACACTCGGGGCACCAGTTCCCAGCTGTACCGGTTAAACCCGGTTGCTGCGTCGGCGCGAAGTTTTGTTGAGCTGGTTTGCCTACCTATCAGATGCCCGATGATGCCGCCGTTGTGCAGCGCCAACGCGACAATTGCGGGCAACATGGAAGGTCCCCAAAGCTGCAATAGAATATAAGCCAGAATGTACTCCGGCGTAGAGCGCGCAATCACCAGTACCACGTGGCCGGCATTACGCCTTATTGGCCCGCCAAAATGGTTGGAAATCAGGGGGAATGCCAACAGCGATATAATTCCTGTCGCCACAAGCGCAATCTGGGTGAGCACAATGGTGTTCCAGATGCCTGGCATGGCTTCATTGACCATCAAATCAGTGAGCCAGGGTGTCAGCCCCTCCAGGCCTTCTCCATTGCGCAGTGGAGCCGGGACAATGTCTTCGGTGAAAAAGCGCTGCACGTTGCCCCAAACAATAGGTAAGCCTTCGCCAAGAAAGAAGGGGGCCGCAAGAATGTATACCGGTAGAAGCCTCGGCCGCACCCACAGAGGCATGGTGGCGATCAATACATAGAATAGAATCAACATGGCGCCGGCATCGGAATACAAGCCCTGAGAGAACGAGGCCTCCAGATAAAAGCCAAGTGTTGGCAAGCCGACGAAGCCAAGAATTGCACTGGAGCGCAAACCACATTCCAGCCGGTACGCGGTATAGGTGCGCATCTTCACCCAGCAGTCGGGAATACGGGTGTAGAGAAACGCCGTGATGTTGCTAGTACCAGGCGGCAGAACGCGCCCGGGTTCGGGGTCGGCTTCTTCCAGGATTTCGGAATACACCTTGGCGAAAATTCCTGCATAGGGGATAGCGATCGCCAGCACACCGGTGAGCGGGTGAAATCCGAAAAACTGCAGAAAGATAAGTGCCCAGAACAGCTCATGGATAGCGCGGACAAACGCACAGAACATCCGCACCGGCAAAGATCGGTAAACCAGGGCGAGCAGGAACCCGGCAGCACCGCCAAGAGCAACCCCAACGAACGCAAAGGCGACCGTTCTTAAAAGCGCGGTCATCAATCCTTCGCTGCTAAAAAAGTTAGGCGTTACCATTCCCAGGAAGAAGTTACCAAGATCCCGCCAGGGATTGGATGCGGTGATGGCAATATCCGCAAACAGCAGCCCGGCCAAGGCGATGGCAAGGAAAATGAGACTGGTACGAACCGTCGGGGAAGAGAACATTGAACGGGCCGTGTTACCTAGTAAAGAGACATAATGTCTGAAGATGTAAGGGCTGCGCTTGGTTGATCCAGCGCAACCTGGCCATCGTGAATACCCACGATTCTGGTGCAATAATTAAGCGCCAAATCCACATCGTGCAGTGCAATAATACTGGTGGAAAAGCGCGTCCGAAGCAGCGTCATGACCGAGTTTGCCATAGGGCCATCGAGCGCAGAAACCGGCTCATCTGCCAGCAGCACCGCTGCATTTCGATACAGTGCCCGAGCAATAGCCACACGCTGGCGCTGCCCCCCGGAAAGAGAGGCTGCGGGTGTCCAGAGTTTTTCTGTCATACCAAGGGACTGCAACAGTGTGTTCACCTCGGCACGGTCTTTCGCGAACGGCCGGGCCAGCGTCACCGTGTTGTACCAGGTGGCGTGCTTATCCAGCTGCCCCATAAATACGTTGTGGAACACTGACAGGGCATTCACCAAACCCAGGTCTTGCGGGATAAGTGACGAATCCCGGTTAACTCGTTCGTGAATCAGGCGAATGAGCGTGGATTTACCCGCGCCACTTTTACCCACAAGCCCAATTTTATCGCCCGGATTAACCTTCAGCGACATCGGGCCTATGACCCGCTTGCCGCTGAATGAGGCCTTAAGGCCAGAAAGATCGTAACCTGACATCAATCTAGGATTCCGATCTCTTCAGCTGTTTTACGAATGGGTTCATAGTCGCCGTTGGAGGCAGGAATAAAGCCTGAGCGCGGGAAGCTTTCCAGAAGCTCGGGATCGTCCAGGTTCAACAGAGCTTCGGTAACGCGTTGCTTAAAGCCTTCACCAAAACGCTCGTTCACATCACCACGAATGGTCCACTGGTAATCCGGGTAGGCCGGTGTTTTCCAAATGACTTGAACGGCATCGGTATCAATATTGCCGTCGCCCAGCTCTTTCTGCCAAACCTGGAAGTTAAGCGCGCCAACATCGTAGGTGCCGGACTCTACCAACCGAAGTGTGCGTGTGTGGTTGCCACTGAAACCAACCCGTGAGAAAAAATCTTCGGGCTTTGAATCAAAGGTGTCACGCACATAAAACTCGGGCATGAGGCGGCCAGAAGTGGAGCCTTTGGATCCGAAGGTGAAGGTTTTTCCTTGCAGCTCGTCTTTCAGCTCGGAAAGTTCGTCGGCGGGCTTAATACCTGTGTTGGTATTAGCAATAAAGTAGGTTTCGAACGCTTCGTCTTCAACGCCTTGAGCGATGGCTTCAGAGTCTGGGACCAGCCTGCGGGCCTGTACACCAGAAAGACCGCCAAACCATGCCAACTGAACCTGGTTGTTGCGGAATGCTGAAACCGCAGCGGCGTAGGACTTCACCGGGATATAGCGTACATCAACATCGAGTTGCTCAGAGAGGTAATCCGCTACACCGCGAAAACGTTCTACCAATTTGGTTTCGTCTTCATCTGGGATTGCCGTGAACACGAACGTCTCCGCAGACGCGGCCGCAGCGGTGACACACAAAAAGCTGGAAAGCATCAACTTCCGTATAAGATTCAAAGCCATTTGAAATCCTTGATCGGTTTTATGGTTGATAAAGCAAAGGTGCAGGATACTCTGATTCCCCTTAACCCTGAACAGCTATACGGATTACGGGTTTAAATAGGTCAAGTATCCGGGCACTATTCTATTAAACTGCCATGCAAGTCTATCAAAATTCTATCCAGACCCTGAAAGGGGTAGGTTATACCAAAGAGGCTTATGGATATCATCATGATCACGCCGGCGGCGCCAGGTTCGAAGGCTGGTAACCGGGCAACCGCAGAACGCTGGCAAGCGTTGCTGGAACAGGCAGGGCATAAGATATCCATTGTCACAGCGTATCACGGTGAGCCTTGTGACCTATTTCTTGCGCTGCATGCCTGGCGCAGCCATGAGGCAGTGCGGCTCTTTCGGGAGACATGGCCAGGCAAACCTTTGGTTGTGGCTTTAACCGGAACGGATATTTACCTGCACCAACACCAATACCCTGAGCAAACTCATTATTCCATGCAGGCGGCCGATGCGCTGATCGGTTTGCATGCGCAGGTGGGTGACGATATTCCAGGGGCTTTCAGGGACAAATTGGTTACGCTTTTTCAGTCTGCTGATAGACCTACAGGCCAGTCGGGAAAAGTGTTCTCTGAATCGCCTTATTTTGATATTTGCGTAATTGGGCATCTTCGAGCCGAAAAAGACTCTCTTCGGGCGGCCAAAGCGGCCCGGCGACTACCCGCTGACTCCCGCATTCGGGTCTCATGCGCGGGCAAGGCTCACAATGAACACTGGGAAAGCCTCGCAAATCAGGAATTGAAGGAAAACCCGCGCTTTAGGTGGCTTGGCGAGTTAGAGAAAACCGATGTCGCCAAGCTGATGGCAGAAAGCCGGTTGTTGGTGATGAGTTCTGTGATGGAGGGTGGGGCTAACGTGGTGTCGGAAGCCTGTCGCGCGGGCTTACCTGTTATTGCCTCGGATATTTCCGGCAATACTGGGCTGCTTGGTGAGGATTACCGCGGTTACTACCCTGTAGGCGATACTCAAGCGCTAGCGAAAGTACTCGAACGTGCAGAGAATGATTCGCGGTTTCTGGAGCAGTTGCGGGAGCATGTTGGACAACTCGCCAGCCGGTTTACGCCGGAGAAAGAGCTGGAATCCCTGGAACAGGCGCTTGCACTCGCAGTGCAGCGCCGCTCCAGGAAAAATACTTAAGCTCACTCTGTTAACGTGATTGGCTCAATGGGCCCGCTTTCATCCTGGGGCATTACCCGGCCGATGATTGCGGTGTGCGGATAACCAAGCGCTTTGAGCGCTCGCACACACTCTTCTGCTTTATCTGCCGCAACGCTTGCCAGCAAGCCACCGGCGGTTTGTGGATCAAAAATCAGGGGGTAGCGCGGGTGATTTACCCACTTTTCCTGATCCCGAATACCACGCCGCAGGCGTATATTGGCCGGTTGCAACGAGCTGAGAATGCCCGCTGCTGCGGTTTCTTCCGCGCCAGGCAGGATAGGAATCGCAGAGAGATCCAGCTCGGCATCCACGCCAGACGGCCGGGTCATCTCAACCAAGTGGCCTAATAGGCCGAAACCCGTCACGTCCGTACAGGCTTTGGAGCCGAAGCTTCGCAGGCAGTCTGCTGCAGCTTTATTTGACTGCACCATGGAGGCCAGGGCGACATCAATCCAACGGCCTTTGGCGGCCAGGAGCGCGTGGGCCGCAAACAGCGTTCCGGTACCTATGGGCTTAGTAATGATGAGTACATCGCCGGCGCGCAAGCCGCCTTTGCTCATCACCTCGTCCGGATTAATCAGGCCATTTACTGCAAAGCCCAGTGCAAGCTCACGGCCTTCACCGGTATGCCCGCCAACCAGTGCGCAGCCGGCTTCATTCAGAACATCCACTGCACCAGACATCATCTGGAAGACCACATCTTCCACTTTGGATTCGATACCGTAAGGCACTGTAGCTACCGCAGTAGCGCTCTGAGCTTCAGCGCCCATGGCAAAAACGTCACCCAAGGCGTGGTTGGCAGCGACGCGACCAAACGTATAGGGGTCGTCAATAAACGCCCGGAAGAAGTCGACGGTATGCACGACAGCCATTCCCGGTGGAACTCGCAGAACGGCTGCATCATCTGGCGCGTGCAGGCCTATCAGAATATCGTCCCGTTCTATGGGGCGGAGTTCACCCAGTGCCCGTGAAAGCACTGTGCTACCCACTTTGGCGCCGCACCCGCCGCAGCGCATGGCGACAGCAGAAATAGCCTGCGATGCTTCCTCTGGGTTCTGCGCTGCTGCGGTATCGGGCAGAGCAGAGGCTTCTTCCATGGGGGGCAGGTCGGTGAATTTATCCATAAACCGGCGGTCTATCCAGTCTTTCCAGCGCCACACCAAGGCACCATCAAACTGCATATCGCCGCGAGAGGCGATCGCGTATTTGTCCCCGGTACTGATCAGCGCTAACCATTTTTTCTGGGGGTGAAAATCTTTGGGTGTTTTGCCTAACGCCATGCGTTTGAGGTTGTCCGCCAAAGGCGGGCCTTGGCGTACCGCAAATACACCGGCTTTTTCCCGGGGGTGGTTAGTGACATTGGCTATATCGCCTGCGGCAAAAATGCTGTCGTCGTTTTCAACCTGCAGGGTGTCTCGCACCTGCAGGAACAGGCCATCGTCCAGCGCCAGGCCGGTTTCTTCCAGCCAAGCTGGCCCGCTGGCTCTGGTTACCCAAAGAACTTCGTCTGCTTGCAGGGTTTCGCCGGAGGCCGTGCGCAAAAGCTTGTCACCGACTTTTTCTACCGGAGAGCCCAAGTGGAGCTTTACTCCACGCTCAGAGAGTGTTTTCCGAAATATCTCCCGCACTTTCGTATTGTGAGTGGGAAGGATTTCGTTGGCGGCATCAAATAAATGAAAGTGCAATTGGTCGGAATCCCGACCGCGCTGTTCCAGTTCATTTTTGAGCCGGTACTGCATGGCAAGTGTAAGCTCCACGCCACCCGCACCTGCACCCACAACGCCTATCGTGAGCGGGCCTTCGTGACTTTCAATACGCGAGAGCAGAGCAAGCCATCGGTTGTTGAAACCGGTGATTGGTTTTACCGGTACGGCAAACTCCGAAGCGCCTTCAACGTCATTCACTCTGGGGGATGAGCCGATATTGATCGACAGTATGTCGTAAGGCACATCCGGCCGACCTTTGCAGATCACACGCTTGCTGTTGCGATCAATGCCTGCGGCTTCTGCACGATAAAAACGTGCGCCGGCATATTCCGCCAGGCGGCTCAGGTCAATGTGTACCTCGTCGTAGCTGTAATGTCCTGCCACGTAGCCTGGCAGCATTCCGGAGTAGGGGGTATGTGTATCGCGACAGATGAGGGTCAAGCGCACGCCGGGAACAGGTTTCATTGCAAACCGTTTGAGTACCCCGACGTGGCTGTGCCCGCCGCCAATCAAAACAATGTCTCGTAAAACAGGCTGGTCAGGCGTTCGCATCAGTTAACTTTCTTGGCTTCGGCTGTTAGTTGGTCAAATCCTTTGATGTTCGAGAAGGCGCTCAGTTTTTCCTGATCGGCTGCCGAAGGATCAGCAATCTGATCGATGGACGTAATACCAGCCTCTTGCATCTTTTTGGCCGTAGCAGGCCCAATACCTTTTACCAAGGTAAGGTTGCTTCTATCGGCTGGTTTCTTGGCCGCAGGCGTTTTCTTTGCGGCAGGCTTTTTGGCCGGCGCTTTTTTGGGCGCTACTTTTTTTGCAGCGGTTTTTTCTGCGGGCTTCTTCGCCGGCTTGTTTGCAGCGGGCGCTTTCTTAAGTTCTTTTTTGCTTTCTTTTTCAGCTTTGCGGATGTCTTCTTTAGAGGCGACACCCAAGCGTTCTAGTACGCTGGATTGCAGTTCATGGAACTCATCCATGCGACGCTCAAATTCATCGCTAAAACGTTTCATTTCGCGCTCGCGAAGCTCATCAATTTCTTTCATAAGCTTACGAACCGGATCCTGAACCTGGTGTTGCAATGTGTCGAACTGCTTCATTGCATCGCCGATCAGGTTTTCGATTTGGGATGACGTTTTCTCAAATTCCTTGTTGACCTTTTTTACGATCTTATCAACGCTCGATTTAGCTTTCTTCCCCATGGGGGTGTCTCCTTTATGGCAGATAGAACGGATAATAGTGATCAGGCCATCTGCCGGAAACCCGGCAAGGAACCTGAGGAACGACGGGATTTTAGCGACTGCTTTTTGGATAGCACTTCTCTGATACGGCGTAGCTTTTCTTCTAGAGCTGCATCATCACCAGAGTTAAAGCCCGAAAAATCAATAGAGTAGAAGAAATTGCTGCAGTGCTTTCTGCGCTCAGTAACCAAGCCTGAAAGGTTCTCCGCGCGGATTTTATCGAACGGCATATCCATGATCAGATCCAATACGACTGTGTCGCCGGGGTTGAACATTTTGTCTGTTTTCATAACGCAACCGTAGGAGTCCAGCTCAAAAAGCTCGGCTTCAACCCGTTCCTTACGGAACAGGCCTCGTCGAACGCTGAAATGGGCTACAAGATCGGGTAACGCTTCCTTCATGGATACAAAATCTCTGCAAAGGCTGGCTTGTTATTGATTAAACAATAGTCGCTGACTAAAAGTTTCGCAACGCCATCAGTGCGCTACGATAACTCTCTGAGGCCGTTCTTCAATGTCTATTTGGTGATAATTTGGTACATATCAACTCGACGGTCTTTAAGGTTGGTTACCGACCCTTCGTTGCGGACCAATGTGAGCTTTTCCAAATCCATGTCCGAGAACATGATCATCTCGGTATTAGGCGTGGTCTCTGCCAGTACAGCATCGTGAGGAAACGAAAAGTCCGAGGGCGAGAAGGCCGAAGACTGAGCGTATTGCACATCTAGGTTTTCTACCTTTGGCAGGTTGCCAACACTGCCAGTGATGACCACGTAGCATTCGTTTTCAATGGCCCGGGCCTGGGCACAGTGGCGTACCCGCAAATAGCTGTTTTTGGTGTCTGTCCAAAATGGCACGCAGATAATATCCACGTCTTTACTGGCTGCAATTCGCCCAAGCTCTGGGAATTCGATGTCGTAGCAGATCATAATCGCAACACGCCCTGCATCTGTATCGAAAACTTCAAACTGATTACCACCTTCTACAACCCAGTCACGGCGCTCGTGGGGCGTAATGTGGATCTTGCGCTGCTCGTCTACCCGTCCATCGCGGTGGCACAGATAGGAGACATTGTAGACGCGGTCGTTTTCAAGCAGGGGCATAGAGCCGGTGATGATGTTGATGTTATAGCTTACCGCCATATCAGACATGCGATCCCGGAACTGCTGAGTGAAACCGGCAAGGAAGCGGATAGCACGGGTTTGGTCTACCTGATCGGTCAGCCCCATCAATGGCGCGTTGAAAAACTCCGGGAACAACGCAAAGTCGCTCTTGTAGTCAGAGAGCGCGTCTACAAAGTACTCAACCTGTTCCAGCACCTCTTCAACCGATCCAAATTCACGCATCTGCCATTGAACGGCGCCCATGCGAACCTGGGTTTTCTTTTCGTTCAACACCGAGGAGGGCGGGGTATAGAGAATGTTCCGCCATTCCAGCAAGGTTGCGTACCCAAGAGATTTTTCATCCTCCGGCAGGTATTTGTGCATCAACCGGGTGACCTGGAAGTCGTTGGAAAGCTGAAAGCTCAGAATCGGATCGTAGATATCTCTACGGTCAACGCGATCAATGTATTCGGCGGGCGAGTGCTGATCTGAGTATTTGTAGTAGCCAGGTATGCGCCCACCAGCAAGGATGGCTCGCAGGTTTATCGAGCGGCAGAGCTCCTTGCGGGCCTCATACAGGCGACGCCCAAGCCGGTACCCGCGGTATTCCGGATGAATGAATACATCCAGCCCATACAGGGAATCGCCTGTAGGGTTATGCCAGATCTGTTCGTTGCGCAGAATCAGGTCATCGTATGTGTGCGGGTTACTAAAACGCTCATATTTAACAGATACCGTCAGGGCAACGGCCACCAACTGGCCCTTATCCTCAATACAAATCTGTCCATCCGGGAACTGTTCAACCAGTGCCTTAATGGTGTCTCTGGGCCAAGCACCGCCTATGTCGTCGTACACGCGATCCATAAGTACCTGAAGCTGATCGTAATCATCAAGCGTTAGGTTGCGGAGGTTGAGGTGCAGTTCTTCATGGGCCATTCAGCAGGCTCCTGTATGGCGGTGAGATGGATTAATCACGCAAGTTTATCAGAAGGCATTAAAGAGTTCGCACACGCAGCCGAAAACTAATCAACACCTAAATTTGGAGTACGTCGTGCATCTTAAATTCGGTCAAAAGTTATTGGTCGCCTTCGGTATTCTACTCATCCTAATGATGGCTGCCTTGACAGTTTCCAGTAACCTTCGTTTAAAAAACACCACTGAAACATACGTGGATGAGTTGATCGAAAGCACAGCAGTCCAGAATACGTCCAGTATTGCAGAATGGCTCAATACGCGGCTTGTAATGACCGAGGCCACCGCCAAGGCGTTAGAAACGGTTGCCGACGACCAGCAGGCACGCTCCCTGCTTATGGCGATTTCCACAGGTGGTAACTTCAAGGATGTGTATGTGGGCCGTAACGATGGCTACATGTTGATGAAAACACAGGCAGATACCGATTCGCTACCGGCGGACTACGACCCCCGCACCCGCCCTTGGTACCAAAAAGCAATGGACATGGGCCGTTCGTCTTTTACCCAGCCCTACCTGGATGCCAGCACTGGCGAGTTCGTTATTTCCAGCTTGGCACCTGTAACACGTGGGCCATATCAGGGTGTTGCAGGCGCTGATATTACCCTGAAGACCATCGATGACATGTTGTCTGTGATCGATCTGGCCGGCACGGGTTATGCCACGCTGATCAGCCATGAGGGCACGGTACTTTATCACCCCGACCAAAAGCTTATTGGTAAAAACATTAGGGCATTAATTGGTGAGGCTCCAAACTTCAAGGGCAACGAGCACACCTATGTGAAGGATGACATTCCGTGGAACGCAAGCTTTCACGCAATCAGTCAAGCCCGTGGCGTTGACTGGTACCTGGGCACATTTGTAAACGAGGACAAGATTAACGCGCCGCTACGCAGTGCCGTAATGACAGGCATAATTATCGCCATAATCGGGCTGCTGATTTCCCTGGTTGTGCTTCACTTTGGCATTAGTACGCTGATGACTCCGGTTCGCCGGCTGAATACGGCTATGGCGGATATTGGCTCAAACGATGCAGACCTGACCCAGCGCCTGGACGACAGTGCCCGTGATGAGTTTGGCCAACTGGCCGCAAGCTTTAACCAGTTTGTGGAGAAAATCCACGAAGTGGTCCGTGAAGTACAGCAAGGCAGTACCGAGCTGGCCACCAATGTAACTGCCCTGCGAAACACCGCAAAAACGACCCGCACGAGTGTTGATAACCAGCAAACGGAGGTGGATATGGTTGCGGCGGCTATCAATGAAATGTCCGCCGCTGCCAATGAAATTGCGCAGAACGCCCAACAAACAGCGGATGCGGCGAACACCGCCGATGATGACAGCCGGGCGTCTCTGGAAACGGTATCCGCATCCCGGGATGCTGTACAAAAGCTGTCCCGCGAAGTCAGCGCAGCTGCCGAAGTTATAGATGCTCTGGGCAGGGATGTTGCGTCCATCACATCCGTGCTGGAAGTTATTCAGGGCATTGCTCAACAGACCAACCTGCTGGCCTTGAACGCAGCTATTGAAGCTGCACGAGCCGGGGATGCCGGGCGCGGTTTTGCGGTGGTTGCCGATGAGGTGAGAAACCTTGCTCAGCGCACCCAAACCAGCACAGAAGAAATCAACAGCATGATCGAGCGCCTGCAAAAAGGTGCCAGTGATGCGGTAGACGTTATGAAAGCTTCAACGGCCGTGTCTAACGTCAGTATGGAAAAGGCACAGGATGCTATGGATTCCCTGAACCGAATCGCCGACTCCATTACTGCCATCAGTCAGATGACCTCGCAGATTGCGACGGCTTCTGAAGAACAGACGTCGGTTACCGAAGAGTTGAACGCATCAATTACCCGCATTGCCGACCAAGGCCAGGAAGCTGCAGCGGCAGCGAGCGAGAACGATGTATACAGCGGCCACATTGAGCAGATAGGCCAAGTTCTTGATGGAAACGTTTCCCGCTTCCGCGTCTGAATTGGGGTCAGCGGCTAAGCATCTCGATGCGCCAGCGAAGGTTATTCAGTGTCTGGCGCCCAACATTGCCCGACTCTTCACTCAAGAACGGGTTGTCGAGAACAATGATGGTGCGCCTACCCAGATCGAGGTCTTTGACCGCAGCACCGTAATACTGATCAAGGAACACACTGAAGCTGCCATCCCGAATGGCGCGCTCCATTCCCAACTGTAAGCGGTGAGCGGTTACCTGGTCGTCTGGGCCGACAAACAGATACGATGGCATAGGATAAGCCAGCACAAGGCCGGGCTCTATGGTCAGCTCTGGGTCATTTTCGATTTGAAGATCGTTGGCAACTTCACTGACCCCCCTGGCAAAGCAATCAAAGCGCTTTTTCCTCAGCATTCCAAATAAAATTTCGTAGCGGGAGTGGGTGATCACCGGAATTTCATTCTTTTTTAGAACGGGGGTGTCGGGCCAGTGATCCCCTTGGCCAATTCGCACACCGCTTTCACGAAGATCCGCGAGGGAGTGTATGCCCTGAAACAACGGAAGACTTTCAGGCATGATCACGCACACGCGAAAGCCAAGCAGCCCGCCGTCCACTGGAACCGGTACAGGGGTTAGAACGCTCTCGCGCTCTGCCGATGTCGCCACATTGGCGATGTCTACCAAGCGGTGATCGCCCCGCGCCAATTCGCGCAATGCCCGACCCTGGCTCAGTTCGCGGCTACGGAGAACGCGAAACTCCCCATACTCGGGCGTTTTTTTCAGTGCCAGATTCACTAAAGCGTAAATTGCGGGGCTGTCGTAATTCCGATACCACAGAATATAGTCGTGTGCAGAAGCGTTTACAGGATTGGCAAAGGCTGCGGATGTCGCGGGTGCCAACGGTGTCTCAATAATACCTTTGCCCCGATTTGCGTGAACGAAGCCGCTCCATAGGGAGGCACAAAGGAGCGTCAGGGACAGCCCAGTGACCGCAAACGATTTTAAACCCCCATGACTGCAGGCTAAAGAACTAAGGGCATATCGCACAATCCGAATCCTTTTGCATATTCTACTGAATCCGTTCCGGCAACCGATAAGCAGGCTGCACTGTCATAATCAACATATTCCTGACCCTGACACTTTAGATCAGAAAGCGACGGGGGAGCGGTGAATCCTTTCAAAATATTGTAAAAGAGTGTTGCGATGTGTGCCGGGCGTTGTAATCATCTGACGCAACCAAATATCAGGAGCGGAATGATGGCGTTAATAGACAGTATTATCGGGGCAACTGGGCAATGGATTTCGACCACGGATCCCAAGGCAACCCTGGCGCAACCGGTGGAGTGGTTAAAGAAAACCGGAGGCTACGCTGCCGTTAACCGCCTCATAGGGCTGTCGATCCCGTTCGCGCCCCGGAATCGATTCAGCGTGGAAGAAGTCCGCCCCGGCTACGTGCGTGCGCGCATTCAACTAAAAGGCAACAAAAACCACTTTGGCAGCCTTTATGCCGGTGCCTACTTTCTTGTGGCAGAAATTCCTGGTGGGGTGTTAACGCTGTTTGATCTTGGCCCGGCCTACACGCCGATACTGAAAGAAATGACCCTGCAGTTCCTGCTGCCAGCGAATTCGGATGTCACTGTGGAGTTCTCTTTGTCACCCGAAGAGGTAGCCGGGATTCTTGCGGATGCCGATGCCACAGGTCGGGCGAAGTTCACTCTGGAAGGGGAGCTGCGCGACATGGAGGGCAATCACGTTGCTACATCCATCGCGCAGTACCGGGTTCGCAAGAAGGGCTTTCAGCCCGCTGTATAAGGGACAGGTGGGAGCATTGCCTCAGGCCCGATCTAGCTGCGCAATGGCGGCGAGGAAAATTTCGCCGTATTTCTCTAACTTGGCTGCGCCCACGCCGCTTACGCCGGCAAGGTCATCAAGCGTTTTCGGTTTGCGCTCAAGCATGTCAAACAGGGTGGTGTCGTGAAAAATCACATACGGCGGCACCCCCTGTTTATCCGCAAGCTCCTTGCGGCAGGCCCGTAGAGCTTCCCAGCCTGCGTGATCTGTAACTTGATCCTTCACCGCACTGCCGGCCCTGGCACCTGAGGCGCGCCCAGCCGATTTTTCCACCACTGGGTCTTTGCGCAGCTCAACTTTATGCTCGCCCTTTAGCAGGGGCCTGCATTGTTCAGTAAGCTGCAAGGCGCCATAGCCTTCGGGATCAGCCCGCAGGTAGCCGTTAGCTACCAGTTGACGGAATACCGACTTCCACTCGTTAACAGAAAGCTCTGTTCCGATGCCGTAGGTTGATACCTGGTGGTGCCCCGACTGCCTAACCCGTTCGTTTTCCGATCCGCGCAACACGTCAATCAGGTAGGTAACGCCAAAGCGCTGCCCGGTGCGGAACACACAAGACAGAGCTTTTTGTACAGCTACGGTGCCGTCCCAGGTTTCTGGTGGGTTCAGGCAGGTGTCGCAGTTACCGCAGGGCGTCTCCAGCTCATCACCAAAATAATTCAGCAAGACTTGCCGGCGGCATTTGGTGACCTCACAAAGGCCCAACATGGCATCCAGCTTTTGCCGCTCTATACGCTTAAAATGATCATTACCTTGGGATGCTTCCAGCATCTGCCGCAGCTTGATGACATCTTGTAGGCCGTAGACCATCCAGGCAGTAGATGGGTTTCCGTCACGACCGGCACGGCCGGTTTCCTGATAATAGGCTTCCAGGCTTTTGGGCAAATCAAGATGCGCCACAAAGCGTACATCGGGTTTATCAATGCCCATGCCGAACGCTATGGTGGCAACGATAATCACTCCGTCTTCCCGCAGAAAACGCTCTTGATGATGAGCCCTGTCGTTTGCAGGAAGTCCTGCATGGTAGGGCAGAGCGGTATAACCTTTCTGCGCCAGCATCTTAGCGGTGGCATCAACTTTGTTACGGGATAAGCAGTAAACAATCCCGCAATGCTCTTCATGTTCTGCTTTTATAAACTCAAGCAACTGTTTGTTTGCATTAGTTTTTGGAGCAATGCGATACTGAATGTTTGGGCGATCAAAGCCACTAATAAAGTGCCGTGCTTCTGTGAGAGAGAGCCTTTCGGCAATCTCTTTGCGAGTGCGTTCGTCGGCTGTCGCCGTTAACGCAACCCGGGGAATCGACGGGAATTCGTTAGCCAGTACCGCCAACTGCAAGTAATCGGAGCGGAAATCATGCCCCCACTGGGACACACAGTGAGCTTCGTCGATGGCAAACAACGAGATAGACGCGTCGTGTAGCAACTCAAGTGTACGAGGTTGTATCAGCCGCTCTGGTGCACAATACAGAAGATCCAACTCGCCAGTGCTCAGCGCATATTCCGTAGCGCGGGCTTGCTCAAAATCCATGGTGGAATTCAAAAACGCTGCCCGCACGCCCAGCTCACGAAGTGCGGCAACCTGGTCATGCATCAAGGCGATCAGTGGCGAGATAACAATGGCGGTACCTGAGCGAACAAGGGCAGGCACCTGATAACAAAGCGACTTACCACCGCCGGTGGGCATCAACACCAGCGCATCACCGCCAGAAGCCACTTCGTGGATAATCTCCCCCTGCAGCGGCCGGAAGGATTCATACCCGAACACCTCGTGCAAAACCTGCTCGGGGCTTCTGCCTGAGGTAGTGGGTCGCTCTGCAGAAAGCTGTTCAAAGTCCTGATCGGGATACATAGAATAACCGGTTAATCGCGAAGCTGAGGTGAAATCTGGAAGCGGATCATACCAGATTCAGCGCAAGGAATGGCCGGGAATGGCCGGTTCGAGTAGCTTTTGGGAGGCAAAGACAAGGAAGAAACGATACAATACCGCGGTTTTAAACCACCGCTTCGCGGCTCACCACAATGGTTACAGACAAGAACAGGGCATTCATGCAGGAATTTGACGCCATCCGTCCCTATTCGGACGAAGAAACCGGCCCGGCAATTCAACGGCTGGTCAACGACCAGGAGTTTTTGGATATGGTTGGGCGCTTCAAATCGCCGTTCCTGGCCCGTTGGGCGCCGGCACCTTTGCGATTCTTTACGCGGCGCTGGTTGGCTAGCCGCTTTGGCAACTTCACACAGGTAGACGACCTGCAGGCCGGGCTTTCGGGCTACATTGGTGAATTGATTGAAAACACCACCACCCGCGTAACAACCAGCGGCATAGAGAACCTCAGCAAGCAGGGCGCTTACCTGCTTATATCCAATCACCGGGATATCGTGTTCGATCCTATGGTGATCAACTATTTGCTATTCCGCAACGGCCTGCGCACAACACGGATCGCCATTGGCGACAACCTGCTAGCCAACCGCGTATTTGCGGAAATGATGCGGTTAAACAAGAGTTTTATCGTTCGCCGCGATATGACCAGCCCCCGTGAAATGCGCGACGCCTATATTACGCTTTCTGGCTTCATCAACCACAGCATCGCAAGCAATGAGAATATCTGGATTGCCCAACGGGAAGGGCGCGCTAAGGATGGCCGGGATTTCACCGACCCTGCGATCATCAAAATGTTCTACATGAGCAGCAAAAAAAGCGGTTTGAGCTTTGCCGAGGCCATGAACAAACTCCGCATCGTTCCGGTGTCCATATCCTATGAATACGACCCATGCGATATCGACAAAGCCCGCGAGCTTGAAACCAAAGCCCGTGCCGGCAGTTATAAGAAGACGGAAGGTGAAGATACAGAGCAGATCATGAAAGGCCTCACCGAGTTTAAGGGCCATGTACACGTTCACTTTGGATCCCCCATCGTTGATGCACCTGAGAACGCCAAAGAGCTTGCCGGGTTAATTAATAGGGAAATACACGCGAACTATCACCTGCACGCCTCTAACCTTGTGGCCTACGAAAAACGGGGGCTTCACTCCCCGGAGGCGAAGGATCTCAAAGATGTGCGCGAGTCTGTCGTAACTGCGGGGGACGGGTCAGCAGAAGACATGCAAGCCGCCCGACACGAAATGGACAAGAGGCTGGAGGCTTGTGATCCCGCCATTCGCCCCTACCTACTAGACATGTATGCCAATCCGGTTCAGACCGCGCTGGACGCAAATGCCAGTCAAAACAGCCTGGATTAACCCGGACAATATCCCTTTTCAAAAACGAGGTACTGTGTGCAGGATCTTCAATATATTGAGATAGAAACCCAGCCCAATCCAACCGCCGCCGTTATCTGGTTGCACGGGCTTGGTGCCAGTGGTCACGATTTTGAACCTGTAGTACCAGAGCTAGGTTTGCCCGACGACGCTGCCGTGCGTTTTATATTCCCGCACGCACCCAATTTACCGGTGACCATCAACGGCGGCATGAGTATGCCCGCCTGGTATGACATAAAGGCCATGGACATTGACCGGGTTGTGGACACCGACCAGTTGATGGATTCCTCCCGGGCCGTGGGCAAACTGGTTGATCGGGAAATTGAGCGAGGCATTCCTGCCGAGAACATTGTTATTGCCGGGTTCTCACAGGGTGGGGCGGTTGCCTATGAGCTAGGCCTTACATACCCCAAGCGGTTGGCAGGCATTCTGGCGCTCTCTACCTACTTCGCCACGGCGAAAACCGTGCAGCCTTCAGAGGCAAACACAGGTATTCCGATCAACGTGTATCACGGAACTGCCGACCCGATGGTTCCCGAAACGCTTGGTGTGCGTAGCGTGGATGCGCTCAAAGAAATGGGCTACGAGCCCGCCTATATGACCTTCCCAATGGAGCACAGTGTGTGCCTTGAGGAGGTTCTGGAGATAGGGCAGTTTATCCGTAAGCACGCACTGTAAACACGCAATAAGAACCTGAGATCGATAGTTTAAATTGATCTCAGGAGAAGCTTTAACATTTGTTGACTATTTCCTTGAATCTCACGGTATGCACTGATCGTATATTTGCCGAATGACTGGTTTTTTGACTAAAACATCAATCTTCATAAGGCAAATATGTAATGATTTTTCGTAAGTACAAGCAAGAAATCGAGCTGTACCGAAAGCAGAACGTAGAATTGAACTCGACACTTAATGCCATCGACGAATCACTCGCTGTCATTGAGTTTACACCAGACGGTATTATTCTGGCTGCCAACGGCCGATTTCTTGAAACCATGGGCTATGATGCTTCTGAGATCGAGAGGAAGCATCACCGCTTGTTTTGCGAATCCAGTTACCATAAAAGTAATGAATACCTCAACTTCTGGAGCCAACTCCGGGGTGGCAAAAGCCATAGAGGCCATTTCCCCAGAATTGCTAAAGACGGGTCTAAAATCTGGCTAGAAGCGACCTACTTTCCTGTTAAGGATGTTAGCGGTCGGGTTTTCAAAATACTGAAGATTGCGTCAGACGTTACTAAAGAACATGAAACCATTACTGACCAGTACGCCGTCTCAAATGCAATAAGTCGATCCATGGCGGTAATTGAGTTCAGTCCCGATGGTTTCATTCTATCCGCCAACGATAATTTCCTGACCGCAGTGGGCTACCGGCTTGAAGAGCTGAAAGGTAAACATCACAAAATGCTTTGCCCTGGCGAGTTCTACGCGGACAACCCAACCTTTTGGTCAGATTTGGCCAACGGTCATTTCAAGTCCGGCCAGTTCAAACGGATAGGCGCAGATGGCACCGTTATCTGGCTAGAGGCCTCCTACAATCCGATTCTTGATGAACACGGGAAAACGCAAAAGATTATTAAGTTCGCCAGTGATATCACTCATCGTGTTAAACAAAGCGAGCGCACCACTGAAGCGGCCGATGTAGCCTACTCAACGGCTCAGGAGACAGCACAGAGCGTTGAAGAAGCCGAAGCTTCCCTAGCCAACTCAATGGCAACATCGGAGCAGATCCGGGAGAGAATCACACATGCTCGACAAGTCATTGAGCAGTTGAATGGCCAATCCCAGAATATTGAGCGAATCGTTGGAACAATCACCGGTATCGCCAATCAAACGAACCTCCTCGCCCTGAACGCCGCGATAGAGGCTGCCCGCGCTGGCGAACTGGGTCGCGGTTTCGCAGTCGTCGCAGACGAAGTGCGACAACTTGCCAGCCGCACAAGTGAGGCAACTTCGGAGATTGAAACGGTGATTCACGACAACCTTAAACTGTCGACCGAAGTGCTCTGGCGAATTAAGGAAGTCTCTGATGCCGCTAAAGAGGGGCAAGAACAGGTTCGCAGCGTTAAATCAATCGTCGCAAAGATCAGCTCAGCGGCCGGTCATGTGGTCAATTCCATCGCCTCGATTCAGGTCAGCCAATAGGGACGGTTTGTGGTGATCAGCTACGCCAGAATGCCGGCGAAAACACGATCACCACACTTAAAATTTCGAGCCGCCCCATCAGCATGCCAACAGCCAGAATCCACTTGGCAGGATCGGGTAGGGGGCCGAAGTTCCCCGCAGGACCTATGATCTCACCCAGCCCTGGGCCCACGTTAGTGAGAGCGGTAAGTGCACCAGTCAAAGACGTCACAAAATCGAGCTGCATAGCGGCCAACGATACCGTGATCAACAACAGGCAAAGCAGGAAGATAAAGGTATAGGCGATCATCGACGCAATAATATCGTCACTGACAGCCCTACCGTTGTAGTTACGAGTCAGCACGGCGCGTGGGTGCAATAAACGAATCAATTGCTCACGCAGTATGATCAGTGAGAGCTGGAATCGGAAAATCTTCATTCCGCCAGACGTGGAGCCAGAACACCCGCCGATAAACATCAGGAAGAAAAACAACACAAACGCTAACGGGCCCCAGGCAGAGTAATCCTCAGATGCGTAGCCGGTTGTTGTCACCACAGATGTCACGTTGAACAAGGTGGCTATGTAGTTATGAATTGGATCGAAAGGCACCGGCGAGACAGCCCAGCGATAGAGAGTTAAAAGCACCGGTATAACCAGAAGTATGGTTACAAACAGCCTGACCTGCTGATCCTTGAATAGCACCCCTCGTTGGCCGTGGAGTTCACGCACAAAAAGGAAGAATGGCAGGCTGCCAAGCATCATGAAAAACGAGGCCTCTACCAGAATCAAATCGTTGAATTTGCCCATGCTCAAATCCGACGTGGAAAAGCCACCTGTGGCAATGCTGGTTAAACCGTGGTTAAACGCATCGAACAGTGTCATGCCCGACAACCAATAGGTTAAGACTGCGGTTGTGGAAAATAAAAGATAAACGAAGAGCAGCCCACGGCTGAGTGTTTTCATTCTGGGAAGTGCTTTATCTGTCCACTCTGAAGACTCGGTAGCAAACAAACGCATGCCGCCAACACGCAAGAATGGGAGCACGGCTACGAACATGCCAATTATCCCGATCCCGCCTATCCACTGCAGAATAGAACGCCACAGAAGCAAATCTTTATCCATGGAGTCCAGGCCACTGAATACAGTGGCGCCTGTGGTAGTAATGCCTGAAGCGCCCTCAAAAAAAGCATCTGCAGCAGAAATGCCGTCGTCGCTGAGGTAAAAGGGAAGTGCAGAAAGTAAAGCGATGATGAACCAGGACGACACGGTAAGCACGAACATATACCGTGGTTTCAAATCTCGGGGCTTTCGGTAAGTGGAGGCGATGCCCAGCATGCCAATGCTGAAAACGATAACGGCAGATTCCACAAACGACGCCGCATTCGGCGCTTCCGAGCCAAGCATCAGAAATACTGGTAGCGTCATGAATATGCTTAGCAGCACAAACATAAGGCTTACAATAAATATTACAGGGTAAAGGTTTCTCAATGGATGCCCGAGCCAGCTGAACCGAGAGAGTGCGCCAGAATACCTGTGGGGGAACACATCCGCAAGGTAACTCCCGGCTTATCGCTTGATTACCTAGGCATTAAAACACCGTCAGTAAGCGCGCTATTGTGGCTCTGCGTATGGAAAAGCAGCGCAGATTGATGCAGTCTTAATAACAGATAGCCATTGAGCCTAACCGGGAAACCAACGTTGAACCACCTTGCACACCTTTTTCTTGCCCCCGACTCGCCCGAAGCGCGAGTGGGTAGTGTTCTTGGGGATTTCACCCGGGGTGTGGATTTGGCGGCGCTCCCATATTCCGTAAGGCTGGGTGTTCGCCATCACTTATCCGTAGACAGCTTTACAGATAAACACCCAGACGTGTTGGCCAGCAAGAGACTTTTTTCTGCACAACGCCGCAGGTTTGCGGGAGTCGCGCTGGATGTTCTTTACGACCACTTTCTTTTACGCCATTGGGACAAGTTTACCGATGTCGACCAGCACATTTTTATAAACACTGTGTATACCGAGCTGCAGAACAACGAATACCTGATGTCGCCCGCAATGAGCAGAACAACCCGCCATATGGTGCACAACGACTGGTTTGGATCCTATCGCGATCTGGACAACATTGGTTATGCCCTGGACCGGGTGGCTGAACGCATCCGCTTTCATAATGCGTTTGCCGGAATCATTGAAGAAATACGGCCGCTGCACTCAGAGCTTGAAGAACATTTTTTAAGTTTTTTCCCGGATTTACAATTATTTGCAGGAGGAATTGAATGAAGTTTCTGATCCCTTTGTCGCTCGCTGCAGCGCTCATTATTCCCACAGTGACCCTGGCAGAAACAGCGCCAAAAAACGATGCCTCGGTTCCCGAAGCGCTCGGCTTCGTAGAGTGGGTGGTTATGAACGACACAGGCCTAAGGCTAAAAGCCCGGATGGATACGGGCGCGAAAACCTCATCGCTACACGCGGTGAACGTGGAAGGGTTTGAGCAAGATGGTCAGGACTGGGTGAAATTCCAAATTCCGCTGGCAGACCATAAAGATCATCCGGTGGACGACGAAAGTAACATTGATCAAGAAGAGATCATTCTTGAGCTTGAACGCCCAGTAGAGCGCACGGTACTGATTAAGCGCAAAGGCGCTCCATCCCAAAGACGCTACGTTGTGATGATGGATTTCTGCATTGCCGGAACGAGCCACGAAACTCAGTTTTCGCTAACGGATCGGGGCAATTTTTCTTATCCGGTATTGCTCGGCCGTCGATTCATGAGCGACGATAATATACTGATCGATTCCGCAGATAGCTTTACCGCCAGCAAGGAATGCGAGTATATGAGCTTAGAAGAACTGATTGAAAAGCATCAGGCAAAAATTGTCACACCCGATGAAATAGGCTAGCCGAGACCTTAAGCCTGGTTCCTGAATAGATTGTGGAATATCACGGGAATCAGGCTAACTCAACGGGCCCGACTGTGGGCGGATAGCGTTGAGAAAGTTCAGAAGTCTCTCAATGCATAACGAGCTTTAACATTCATGAAATAATAGGCGCTTAGACTCTTTCCCAAGATCACATTCAATAGGGAAAATCTAAATGAAGCGTTTGTTTTTTGTGTCCATGATTGCTGCCAGCGCTTTGCCGTTAGCAGGATGTTTCGATGGTTCTGGGTCTTCAGACAGTGGCGTAACGGCTGGCAATCCAGAGCTTGCCCCGCCACAGGTAGAAACCCAAGCAAGTCGTTTTAAGGTTTTTCCTTATCTACAAAACCCATCCGCGACCGGCACAACGTTTACCTGGTTTACTGATTCTGAAGTGCCCGGAAGCGTTGAGGTAGAGGGGGTTGGCTCATTTGATTCTCGCCCGGTATTGGCTGAACATCTCAGCTATGGAGCGTCTGAAGTTGACTACATTCATGGCGATGCAAACTACGGCAACACTCACCCAGATCTGGCTGCTAACGCGTCGCCGTCTCAGGTCTACAAACACAGTGTGCGCGTAGACAAACTTACCCCCGCAACAACCTATTCCTATAGTGTCATTCAGCCTGGAGCTGGCGCTGACTTTAACTCGGAGTTTCAAACAGCTGCGATTACGGGCAGTCGCACACCCGTTCGCTTCATCGCCATGTCAGATATGGAAACAGAGCCCGAGTCCACTCAAAAAACCGTGCGCTGGACCGCGAATGGGCTAAAAGACGGTGGCGGTAAGTTAAGTACGGATTCTTCCACATACACCCGGCAGTACCCGGTTGACCAGACCACGGGCTTCAAAGCCAACATTGAATACGCAACGAAGCGTAACCCTGATTTCTGGGTAATCGCCGGTGATCTTGTTGAAAAAGGTGGGCGGCAGCTGGATTGGGACGAGTTCTGGCGCCATACCGCAGGCGAGTGGGGTACATTGGCGTCCACAACACCTATTTTTCCGGCGCTAGGTAACCATGAGAACTATTGGCACCCGGAAAGCCCTGGCTACAATGCCGCAGCCTCCATGCTGTCTTATGACAAGTGGAATACCTATTGGGATTTGCCACGGAATTTCGGCACCGACGAGCGCTATGAAAAGCGTTATTACCGCGCTGACTACGGCCCGGTGACCTTGATCACATTGGACTCATCGAACGGTGACGACAGCGATCCGTCAAAAGACACGAATCTGATGATTAACGGAACGGAATCCAGAGTTCCGGATTTTAATCAGGGCAGTGAACAGTGGAACTGGGCAGTACGGGAACTTGCCAGCGCCCAAGCCTTAGGACAAATAATCTTCGTGCAATTTCACCATACCGCCTTTGGTACGGGTGTTCACAGCATGACCCCAGGCTCCGCCGGCATCGCCAATGGTGAAGACAGTCAATCTGGCATGCCCATGCGAATCTATCGTGACCTGTTCGAGCGCTATGGAGTAACCGCGGTGCTTTCAGGGCATGACGAATTGCTCGAGTACGTCGAAATGAACGGCGTTCACTACTGGGATGTTGGATTTGCCGGCGATGGCCTGCGAGGCCCGGGCTACCCGCCCACTACAACCTACGTTCCATTTGACCTGCTACCAGCCGAGGCACAGGCAACCCACTGGAGTGCCCACGGCGATGCCCCCGAAATATGGAGCGGGAACCAGCTTATCGATGGTGGCAAGCACTACGGTTTTATTGAGGTGGACGTACGCCCCATGGGAGATTACGACTACGAGGTGGTGATGACGCCCCGTTACGTCTTTCCAATGATGAACGTAGCAGGAGATGTTACCGGCGAATTCGACTATCGGCAGTACAACAAGACAGTGAGTGTGACGGTTAAGCGTTGATAATTTATATTCAAAGGTGCGCAATAGAGAATTAATCCAAAAGGCCCGGGCGTAAGTATAGACAACCATGCCGCCAGGGTCTTGCGGAGCAAGTTTCAATCGAGGTACTTTGCAACAAAATCTTTGACTGCAGCAGTCACTACATCCGGCTTTTCTCGATGTGGGACATGCCCGCAATCTTTTAACAGCTCCATAAGGCACTGGCCAGCCGGCAGTGACGTATAGAGTTCAGGATGTAACACTGAGCCAAACTCATCGTCCTCACCGTGAATGGCGAGAACAGGGCAGGTAACCTTGGCGAGAATCTCTTTCAACGTCCAGCTCTGAAAGTCTTCAGAGAGCCAAGTGCCCGTCCAAGCGCGCAGAACCCACTCAGCTTTGTCGCCGTGATACTTTTTGAGGCGGTCCAACTGGCCCTCTTGCGCAAAAACCTGTTCTGCGTTCCGAATGCCGTCTACCGTGCGATCCTCTACAAACGCTTGCGCTGCTTCCGTAATGAGCGCAACACAGTGATCAGGAAAGCTAACCGCACACACCGCTGCCATGGCACCACCAACACTGTGCCCAAAGGCAATAAAATTCTCTATGCCAAACTCTGCGCGTATTGCGGCAAAAGGACCGCTGGCTTCGTTAATAATAAAGTCCGCTTCTAACTGGTCCGTGCGCGGGTACGATTTCCCGAACCCAGGCCGGTCGTACGCGATGACCTTGCGACCTAATGAAATCGCTAGCTGTTCAGGAAATTCCCTCCAAAGCTCAACGCTTCCCAGGGAGTCGTGAAACAGCACCACAGGTGCTAACGCAGAAGCGCTGGAATCGGTAACAGGCCCCCAGCTTTTCACATAGAGATTACCGGCAGAGGTAGACACGTAATCTTCGTGGGTTGCGATCGAAAGCATTGATTTTGACTCCCATCGGGAACAGATAATTAGCGAACAAGATAGTTCAGGACTGACTGTGATGAAAGTAGCGAATGGACTACCATGGATTTTACTATATCTGTCTTCATTGTTTCCGAGTACATCACCGTGTCCTTTTTGAACATTTCTTTGTTATCCGCGTTTATCCCGACCTTTTTTGTTGTGTCGATCACACCAGGTATGTGCATGACCCTGGCGCTATCTTTAGGTATTACCGTAGGTGTACGGCGGGCCATGTGGATGATGACAGGGGAGTTGTTAGGGGTAGGGATTGTGGCAGCTACCTCTGCGGTAGGCGTCGCGACGTTTATGCTGCAATACCCGACAGCGTTTGAGCTCTTCAAGTACGCCGGTGGTGCTTACCTGATTTGGTTAGGTATCCAGATGTGGCGCTCTCGAGGCAAGATGGCCATGCCTGAGGCTGGCGCGGAGCCAGTTACGGCTTCCCGCTGGGAATTAGCGGCCCAAGGCTTTGTTACGGCCATCGCCAACCCCAAAGGCTGGGCATTTTTTATTGCGTTACTACCGCCTTTTATAGACAGTTCTTTGCCAATGACACCCCAACTAGTGGCATTGGTGCTGATTATTCTCACGCTGGAGTTTTTATGTTTGCAGTTATACGCCCATGGCGGGCGAACGCTGCGCAGAGTATTGAGTAAAGGGGGCAGTGTCCGTGTGGCCAATCGAATTTCTGGCAGTTTGATGGTACTGGTGGGGGTGTGGCTGGCGCTTGGCTAGTGATAGAAATTGCCATGGACATGCTATGAGAACGGCATGTGGTAAGTTTCCGGGGTATGCTGGAAGCATGGTACGTTCGAGCCAGATAACTTTTCGTGGCAAGCGGCTCTGCTGACTAATATCTGAACATTGAAACTGGCGGATAGACCTTATGAAAATAGTTATTATCGGCGCGGGGATAATGGGAACAACCTTTGCCACCTTGGCAAAAGAACTGGCCCCGGATCTGGATATCACGATCCTGGAGAGGCTGGACGCTGCGGGTGCCGGCAACTCATGGGCGTTCAACAATGCCGGTACGGGGCACGAAGCAAACTGCGAGCTTAATTATACGCCAGTGGATGGAGAGGTCATTTCGCTTGAGAAAGCCCTGAAAATCCATGCTCAGTTCAACGTTGCCAAGCAGTTTTGGGCTTACTTGGTAGAAAAGGGCGCCATCCAACAGCCTACAACATTTATTAATCAGACCAAGCACTGCACTCTTGTTTCTGAATCCTCGATTGAAGAACTGAAATTGCGATTCGAGGAAATGTCGGTTCATCACTTTTTTGAACACATGCGCTATTCAGAAGACTTTGATGAAATTAAAAGTTGGATTCCCTTCACCATGGACGGACGCCCTCGCCATGAGAAAATGGCGGCGACCGTTATTGAAACAGGCACGGACGTCAACTTTGGTGCTTTAACGGAGCAAATGGCTGCACATGCCGAGCATAGCTTGGGCGTTAAGATCGAATACGGTACTCATGTTAAACGCGCCCAGCGTAGCCCTACCGGTCGTTGGACTATCAGCGCTGATACCAAAGGGGCTCCGGTTGAGTATAAGGCGGATGTGCTCTTTGTAGGCGCCGGTGGGGGCGCATTTCCATTGTTAAAAAAGAGCCACTTGCCGTTTCGGAGTCGGTACACCGGATTTCCTGTGGGCGGGCGATTTTTGCAGGCACCGATCAGCGAAGAACAGGCCCAGCTTTACAAGGCCAAAACCTACGGCAAAGCGGAAGTTGGTGCACCTCCCATGTCTGTTCCGCACCTGGATTTGCGAGCAGTGGAGGGCAAGTACTATTTACTGTTTGGTCCTTTCGCGTCGTTTAAACCTATCCTCGAGAAAGGCCGTGGGTTTTTTGATTACCTTGGTTCAATTCGCCTGCATGATATCCCCGGCTTACTGAATGTTGCGTTACGGCATTCTCATCTTGTTAGATACCTGATTTCAGAGACCTTCAAAGGCGAAAAAAGCATGTTTGAAGAGCTTGAGAGCTTTGCTCCGGGCTTAAGCAAAAGGTTTGACTGGAAATCGATTGATGCTGGCCAGCGGGTGCAAATCATCAAAGACCGGGATTTGCAGATGGGCACAGAAATCCTTGTATCCAAGGACAAGACATATGGGAGCTTATTAGGGGCATCGCCTGGGGCATCGGTTTCGCCAGAGGTGATGTTGCGCTGCCTGGAGCAATTGTTACCGTCTATTTTTTCTGAAGAAGGCGCCAAGATAAAGAAACGTCAGATTTTCCCGGAGAGTGACCTGGACACACTAATCGATCATCCCGACCGTTACCGGGAGATTCGCGATGCGGTCAACAACCAGTTGGGGATAACCCAGCCCTGCATCCGCTAATTCAGCGCGCCCCGGCGTTCCGCGGGTTTTGGTTTTCACGCCTAACCTCATACCCTGCCGAAATTTTTTACATATTGAATTCGAAACTTCATGCTTTTCGCCGAGGTATTTATCAATACATTGAAATATATAAAGATTTCTTTGATTGGTTCTTAATTTGCTTATGACAATTTGTCATACCTTTATAGAAAAAATCCAAAAATTCAAAAGGTAAATAGCGATGAAGTTTAAAACCACCAGGAAGTTGGGCACCTCTCTGATTTTTTCCACCGGTCTGGCTTTGGCGAGCTTTTCAGTTAGTGCCATTCCATTCAATGATATCTATATTTTCGGTGATAGCCTCTCTGATACCGGGAATACTCGTAGCCAGGTACCCTTTGGTACTTTTGGACCGATCGCTACCGCAGCTGGCTACGGATCAAATGGCCGGTTCAGTAATGGTCCGGTCTGGCATGAGTACCTGGCTGATGAACTGGGCATGTCACGGGCAACAAATTCAACTGGGGGTGGGAATAACTTTGCCTATGGTGGCGCTCGTGTCGACAACGCTGGTGGTGTATCAGCGGGACTGCTGACACAAAACACTCAGTATTTCGACCGCCAGGGTGGTGCTAGCTCAGATCCTGATGCTCTGTACATTGCCTGGGCAGGCGGTAACGACATGCGTGACCTGGTCGGCAACGCTGATCCGCTCGCTGCTATAAATGCGCAGCTGGATTCCTGGTTCGGGATGCTGGGAGGCTTACTGGATAGCGGAGTAACCACATTATTAGTACCGAACCTGCCCGATCTTGGTAATATCCCGGAATTCCGGGCTGGCTCGAACAGTTCATCTGGAACAGCGGTATCGACTGCCTGGAACGAGGGGCTGAAACAAGGCCTGGACGAACTCAACGAAACCAATGACGCCGATATTTTCTACTTTGATGTGTTTGGCCTGTTTAACGAGCTGTTAGAGGACCCTGACGCTTTCGGGTTCGCTAATACAACCGATGAATGCCGATCGACCACCTTTTTCTCAGAAAGTGAATGCGCAAACTCCGATAGTTATACTTTCTGGGATGAGATTCACCCAACTACCGCCGCCCACAGCTATTTGGGTAAGCGCGCATTTGATTTACTGGAAAGCGGAAACTCACTTGTCAAAGTATCTGAGCCAATGACTGCGTCTCTGTTATTGCTGGGGCTTATGGGCCTTTGGGGTCGCCGCTTCCTGGCCAATTCCAAGTCGTCAACGGTTTGATCTTTGCGGGCGGCCACCACCGTGGTCGCCCGAAATAGATAGATTGTCGCACTATGAACCTGTCGTTTCTCTTTTAAGGTGTTCTAATGCGTTTATCGTCAGGGTTTGGGCATTGGCTAAAAGCCACTGTGATCACGGTGTTACCATGCTTACTAGCTACTCCAGTCATGGCTGAGCAACTCTCAACACGATTGACTATTGAGCAAACATACGGGGAGCAGCGCATCAGGACGGTAATGGTCGTCGGCGGCGCTTCTGTCGCTTTCCTGTCTGACTCAAATGAGCTTAGCTCTCTGTATAACTCAGAGACGGGAGATCTCTGGTTAATAGATCATGAACATCGACAGGCTCAGCAAATTAATCGGAAAGAAGTCCAGATCTTTGCGGACAGGCTTGCCATTGAGGTAGCAAAGTTCGAAGCCAGTATCGCGTCATTACCGGACGATGAACGAGACCTCTCTATGACACGCTTCGAGCAATTGTTTGAACGGGCCAATCAGAGAGCTGCCAGACAAGTGGATGAATTTGTGCCACAAGACCGGGCAGGGGAGTTCGCCGGAATTTCTTGCCAGTGGCACGACATGATCGAACATCAAAGCACCGGTGATAAATTGTTGGGAGTTGCATGTCTGGCGGAAACTCATCTCGTTGCCCAGGGTCAGGCATTGACGTCGTTTTTCTCTGATCTTGTAGCTTTTTCCAATATTGTTAAAAATGCTGACACCGGACCCATTCAATTCCCGGTTATCGGCAATCTGATGGCTCTGCCATCCGGGCCTGGAATGATGGCGATAAAAATCAGTAACAGCCCTGATCTTTCTAGCCGGAAGGCGGAAATGGAAGTTATATCCGCTTCAACCGAACGTCATTTGAGTGACCAGTACCAGATTCCCGCTGGCTACCGTCAGCAGCGTTTCAGCGAGTCCCTCTGAAAAACCCGATGTCAGGTCTTAGCTAACTCGACGCGCTGCTTGTCGAAACGCTGGAGTAGTCCGTCAATCAAGACCATTACTACCAGTGCCAGTCCGGTCTGCGGAAATATGACTCCACCAATCATCAGTAGCACAAAGACCCCGCGAAGGCGTTTCGGGTTTCGTGGCAGGGGAGGGCACCAGCCTTCAGGAATAGGTGAAAACTGGAGCCCTGCAGTAACGACGGGTTTATTGGCACCTTATGCTTTCGGGTAATTCTGCGGGAAAAGCTCGCGCCTGGCAGCTTCGTCACGCTCGGTCTTGAAGTTAAGATCTTTGCCCAATTCCCGAATACGTGCCACGGCAGGACGGCTGTTGATGCCATCGAACCAGCGCTGCAAGTTCGGGTAGCTCGCCATCGCTTCCTCACCTAATATGAAAGGCCCCTTATCGACCCACCCCCAGGCTGAGATATCGGCAATGCTAAAGCTGTCGCCAACGAGGTACTGGCGGTTTTCCAGATGTGCATCCAGCACTTCATAATGCCGCTGGGTTTCGCGCTCGTAGCGATTGATTGCATAAGAGAGTTTTTCTGGCGCCATATGCTTGAAATGAACCGCCTGGCCTGAATAAGGGCCGACACCGCTGGCAATGAACATCAACCATGACAACAGTTCGGCACGATCCTGAGGGGCGCCTGCCAATTGTCCATATTTTTCAGATAGATAGAGCAAAATGGCTGTGGAATCGAACACCCGTACGCCATTATCGTCAATGGCTGGCACTTTCCCGTTGGGGTTGATACTTCGAAATGCAGCTAAATGTTGCTCGCCTTTAAGCGTATCGACCGGCACCAGCTCATAGGGCAGGCTCGTTTCTTCCAAGTAGAGTGCAACTTTTAAAGGGTTGGGGGTAGGGTGAAAAAACAATTTGATCATGGGTCTCTCCAGTATTTCTGAACAATCATTCAATCACTTTCTGAGCAACCATTCAAGTTGTTTGATTCCTGCCCTGAACAACTGTAGAGGGCATCCAAAGAAGGTCAGGTCCTGACGAGCAGCAACGAGTCTGCTCGCAAGACTTGGGTCTAAACTATGGTCTCACAGGTGCGGTGGTTTATTGGCTGCCGCCCGCTCCGCCTGCCATTCTGTGAGTGTCTGTGCCGCTTTTTCTCCGTCAAGCGAACCTACGACTTCAAAGAAATCACTGCGTAGCGGGTCCTTAACGACTTCCTCTCTTTCTTTACTGCGCACTACGTATAGTGTTTGCAAATTCTGATGGTCAAAGGCTCGCCACTGTTGACGATCTTTGAGCAGGGTGAATTCGTGCCCCTCCAACGCCTTTATAAGGTTCTGGGTTTTTGTCGTACCGGCACGCTCTACTGCATCTTTGTACTGATACACGATGCTATAGGCCGTTGCCGCAGTGGAAGTAGGCCTTACTTTGTATTTTTCGGTAAATGCCTCTACAAACTTCTGGCCCCGAACAAAGTCCAACTGGTAGGGGATCATCCACTCCCACGGGGTTGTTGAAATCACACCTTCCATAATGGTGGCCCCGACAGCCTGAGCCATCCCGACGGTGATGTTGGGCAGCACTATCTGCATTTTATCTTTAAGCCCCATCTCGTGGGCAACTTTAAGCGCTCTCACCAGATCGTCACCGTACAAAACCAGAAGCAGGATATCCGCTCCGCTTTTTTCGGCCGTACCAAGTGCCGCCTTGAAATCTTTAATGAAAGCGGCAGGGAATGGAGTAAGGGCGTGGGGATGAGCCTCTTTATCGGTAGTGTTTGTAAAATTTCGGAATGATTCTTCCGAGGACCAGCCCCAGGTATAATCGGCCGTTACATAGAAATATTTTGAATCACTGAAATTCGAGGTGAGATAGTTCCCCAAAGTGTTTGCTGTCATCCAGGCGTTGGGATATTCACGAAACATGTGATCATGTCCCTCGCTGCCAGTCGTGGCATTCGCTGAGGTTGTTGTACCAAAATAGAGACGACCCAGATTCTTCGCAACTTTGCCTGAAGCTATAGTCACTGCGCTGGATGCACCACCAAAAACCATGTCGACGTTTTCCTGCGTGATGAGTTCTTCAGTGTTAGCGGCACCACGCTCAGGAGATCCAGTTGTATTGCGAATAACCAGCTCAACCTTTTTACCAAGAATCCCACCAGCCTTGTTTATTTCTTCTACGGCCAGAAAAGCAGCCAGCCTCTGCTGCAGGCCCAAGTCCTTGTAACGGCCAGATTGCGGGTAGTTAAATCCAAGCTTGATGGTGTCTGCCAGTATCGAAAAACTACACAGAAAAATCAGAAATCCTGCAAGCAAAGTTGCTTTCTTATTCATTTATTATGGCCCTCGTCCTTTTTGCCTCTTATTTTGGACCGAAGACTATATATTCATTTCATGACAAAAATCAGGACTCTTAGGTTAATAAAGACGCGATTATCGTTACCTAATGTAGTTTGTGATTCTCTGTTCCACTGGACGACCACACAAAGTACCAACCAAACCTGGAGTAAATCCTTGAGGTGGGGCGGCAGCTGCCATAGTGGCCAGTGGCTATCGTTAAAGGTGTGCAGTCTTTATCACATTTAACATAATATACATTATGCGCAGTACCGGATAACAAGATGAAGTTGTTTGTTCAGGAACCAGTGGTGCAAGATACGGACACAAACACCTCTATTCCTAGCTGGCCCGTTAAGGAGCTTCTCTTTGATATGCGTTACTTTGTGGTTATCTCAATACTCTTCCTCACCGGATGCGCATCCACTGGTAACTTGCCACCTTCAGGCACCCAGTTCAGCCTGGACAGCTGCCCACCGTTTTTAAACTGTGTGTCGAGCACGTCCACCATGGGTCTCTATTCAGTGGCGCCTATTCGTTTAGCTGAACCATTGAGTCAGTCTTCCTGGGAGCTTATTAAAGCCGTGGCGATCGAATTGCCTGGTGCTTCGCTTAACAGTGCGCGATTTGGCTACGCAGATATCACCTGTCGCAGCGATTTGCTTGGTTTCCCGGATTATCTCGAACTATTAGTAGCTTCAGACAAGCAACACTTGAACGTAAGATCTCAATCACTAATTGGGTTCTACGATCTGGGAGTGAATCGACGCAGAGTCGAGTTACTTAGGAGCCGCCTTGTGGAGCGCGGCATTGCCATCAACTAAGACGGCCTAACACCCCATGTCCAATATTTAGGAGTATTGGACATTTTACCCATGTAGATATACTCTCCCCAGAAATCCCCAATCAATCAAGGCCTCACGTGTCCAGATCATTCACGGGTCATCCGCTGTTCGATACTACGAACCATCTCGAAGACCTTGCGGACTTTCATTGTCACCCTTCAATACCGCTGTTTCTTGGGACACTTCCCCAGGCAACCGGCCTGCTTCGCCAGGACTACGAGATCAGCCGTCAGTTTCTTCTTCGATATTCCGATGTTGCAGGCACGTTTATGCGATTTCGTAGCGAAGTTCAGCGTTTTCTAAATTATTTGTGGGTTACATCTGGGCGAACGCTGTCACAAACGGATTCTGATGTGGTGTCGGCCTACTTTAAAACACTGAAAAATCCACCTAAGTCCTGGATAAGTCACGGCGTATTTGCTGCTTTTACGGATTCGGGCGCCCTGCGTGTGCCGAATCAGGTATGGCGGCCGTTTGCCTTGCGATCGAAGGATGACAACCCAACGTACAGTGCCAGCCAGGCCAGCTTGAATGCTAGCCGAACCGCTCTGCAAACCTTCTTCAAGTTTCTGGTTTCACAGCAATACCTGTCATCGAACCCACTTGATGAAGTGCGGAAACGTGATCGTAAGGCAAAGCCACAACTGTCTAATGACGTCGAGGCCGATGTGCGCCGTCTGACTGACTGGCAATGGGCCTATTTTCTGGAAACCGTAACGGAGGCCGCAGCGCAAAATCCTAAATATGAACGTCATCTCTTTGTTGTAGTCACCATGAAATCACTGTTTTTACGCGTCGGAGAACTGGCTCCTCGGCCACTGGAAGACGGCGCCGAGCGCATTCCAGTATTCGGGGATTTCCGGCGCAAAGTGATTCAGGGTGAAGAATACTGGTCTTACTTTGTTTTTGGCAAAGGCGATAAGGCGCGCTCTGTCACTCTTCCTGATGCCTACCTCCCCTACCTCAGGCGCTGGCGCAAATATCTTGGGTTATCTGGAACCATGCCCGAGCAAAACGAACGCAACCCGATTATTCCCTCAAGCCACGGTGATGCGTTGGGCAAGCGGCAAGTTCAGCGTATTTACGAACAAGCTGTGATGTTGACCGTAGAGCAAATGCGAGATCAAGGCTTTATAGAAGAGGCCAGCCAGTTTGAAGCCATTAAGTCGGAAACACACTATCTGCGTCACACGGGTGCCAGCCAAGCAATCGAGTCTGGTGCGGATATCCGTCATATTAGTGAGGAGCTCGGACACGCCAGTGCAGCTTTTACGGAATCTGTGTATGTAAACTCAGACCAGGCCCGAAAGCGCTTTGAGGGTCGGGGGCGGTCAATATAGATACTGCGGCTATGTTGCTGGAACGCCGAGCCCCTCTCCTGTCTGACGCGGGTTGTGATGGCGTTGGTGTTCCTGAACGTGTGGTTGCGCGCAAGAAACACTCACAACGTAACCGACGCCCGCGCAAAAATAGGCTAAGACAAATAGCTTGATAAAAGGGGAATCCGGAGGGCAATCGTTCATGGCTTTGGAATTCACATTTGCCACGACGAGCCCTGTTATCATACGAAATGATGTATCTCATGTTGTTTCAGAATTATTGCCCGACGATCTCTGACCCCATACTTCTCCCATCTGATATCGAGTCGTTTGTCGACATCGATATGAGCGTTAACCCATCGAACTGTGGAGAATATGTTATGCGTAAATTTGTACTGATTGCTCTCGCTTCGCTTTTTGCGGCCGCTGCCTTACCAGCAAATGCTACTCTGGCAGACCGGAAATCAGACGAGCCGATCTTCGAGCACGTTCAACCGGCACCATACAGCGGTCAGGTCGTCATTCGCGGTGAAGTTCAGGACCGGGATGCAAAGAGTGAAACTGCCAAACCGGCTCCGTACAGTGGCCAGATCGTTATTCGTGGCGAAGTAAGGTCTGAAAACCACGGTTGATCATGAATCACCAGGATTCTGAAAAAGGCCGGGCATCATCGGGCCTAGTTCGGATTCTACCCGTTCAATCAATTCGCTGACTTGGTGCTCATCTCGTGCATCCGAATGAATCGTGGTTTCACTCGAGCCGAAGGCACCGATGTCGGTACTGAGCCCTTTGTATCCCCCTCTCACTGCGAATACCGCCACATGCTAAAAATGGGCCGCCAACCACGGTGGATTATTGCCAATTCGTTCGAGGAGAAAATCAATAAACACCCGAACCTTCGCCGTTAACACATTGGACTTGGGATACACCAGCCAGAGCGCCGGCTCCGCGCTCATGTGATAGCCCGGAAGCACCTGTACCAGAGTCCCTGCTGCAAGTTCCCGATGAACACTCCACAAGGCATGTATCGCAATCCCCGCCCCCTCCATGGTCGCGATTTTGTAACTCAAGCCGTCATCAATGATCAGTCGATTCTGTGAGGTACGAGGATCGAACTGCTCCTCTTTTCCTTGGGGGCCGACCAGGTTGATCGTCGCCTGGGACTTAAAAGCCACCAGTTGATGGAGATGCAAGTCGTCGGGATGTTCCGGAGTTTCCCATTTTGCCAAATACTCTGGGGAGGCACAGAATATCCGCCTATCCTCAGCCAGCTTCCGCGCTTTCAGGTTGCTGTCTGGCAACACGGAATCCCTCAGTGCCAGGTCGAAACTGCCCTGAATGAGGTCCAGCTCCATATCCGACAACCGCAGATCTAGGTTAATACCCGGGTACCGATCCAGAAACTCCGGCACCAGAGGCACAATGTATTGCTGGGCGAAGGTGCTGGATGCGGTGAATCTCAGGGTTCCTGACACGCTTTCCTTGCCAAAACCCATGGCCGCTAGTGCTGCGTTCTCCTGCGCCAGAATCTCCTTGGCAAACGGCAGGAACTCGGCGCCCTCGGTAGACAGTGCCACCTTCCGGGTGGAGCGACGCAGAAGATCCGCCCCGACCGTTTTCTCCAGTTTGGCGAGCCTTGCACTGGCCACCGCCGGCGGCATGCCCAATTCCCGCCCGGCGGCACTGATGTTGAGCTTCTCTGCGGCAAGAACAAACAGTTTGATTCCCTCGGTATCCACAGCTTTATATCCATTTTACGAATTCTGTAATCCAATATTAGTCATTTATTCTGATTTTACGAACGCTTAATCTGTTCAATAGATACTTTAATAACTCAAGCAACGAATTGGAGGCACACGATGAAAGCAATGGTTCTCAACCAATACGGCGCACAAGCAGCCTTTGAACAGGCGGACATCGCTGCGCCCTCAGCACAACCGGGCCAAGTGATCGTCCGTATAGCAGCAACAAGCATCAATACCGTCGATACCATGATTCGCCAGATGGGCATGGATCTTCCGCTCTCCCCGGACCTGCCCGCAGTGTTGGGCATGGACTTCGCTGGAACCATTGAAGCGGTGGGCGAAGGCGTGACCGGTTTTGCCCCCGGTGATGAAGTGTTTGGCTGCGCTGGCGGCCTGGCAGATCTGCAGGGTGCGCTGGCTGATTACATGCCGGCCGACGCACGACTGATTGCCCATAAACCCAAGAGCCTGTCGATGCGCGAAGCGGCTGCGTTGCCCCTGGTTGGTATCACTGCGTTTGAAGGACTGCAACGTGCCGGCGTGAAGGCCGGACAGAAAGTCCTGGTTCACGGCGGTACCGGCGGCGTAGGCCATGTAGCCGTTCAGCTGGCCAGGCATTTTGGAGCCACCGTTTATGCAACTGTCAGTGGCGGGACCCCGTTCGATATCATCAAAGGCTACGGTGCCACGCCCATCGACTACAAAAACGAAACCGTCATTGACTACGTTGAGACACATACCTCAGGTGCGGGTTTCGATGTAGTTTTTGATTCGGTTGGTGGCGCGAACATGGCTAACAGTTTTGAAGCGGCGGCTCTGAATGGTCAGGTGATTAGCACCGTGGCCATGGTTGAACTGGACCTGACAACCGCCCACTTCAAAGGCTTGTCGATTCACGTTGTTTTCATGTTGATTCCCATGCTGCACAACCATCACCGGGAAGCGCATGGCGACATTCTTGCGCAATTGGCGCAGATTGTGGATCAGGGCGACGTTAAACCCCTCCTCGATCAACAGACCTTCAGTCTAACTGAAGTGGGCAAGGCCTATGATCGTCTGACCAGTGGCCAGGCCATTGGCAAGGTGGTTGTGGAAGTGTGATCCTCAACCCTCTCAGCAATACTCCACTGAGCGAGGAAACTAAAATGACCAAGAAGATTCTGATCACCGGTGCCACTGACGGCATCGGCCTCCAAACCGCCAAGCGCCTCCACTCGGAGGGCCACACGCTGTTGCTGCACGGACGTAGCCCGGAAAAACTGGCGGCGGCAGAACGGCAGCTAACCGATGGCAATGGTGCCGGACTGATCGACACCTACGTGGCTGACCTATCCCGCCTGGCTGAAGTCAGGCAACTGGCCGAGACAATCTCACAGGCTCACGATCAGTTGGATGTGATCATCAACAATGCCGGTGTCCTGAAGGCACCGGACACGGTGACGCGGGACGGGCTCGATGTCCGGTTTGCCGTAAACACGGTTGCGCCCTACATGCTGACGCAAAGCCTGTTGCCTATGCTGGCTCCCGCCGCACGGGTCGTCAACTTGTCTTCCGCGGCTCAGTCTCCGGTGGAGCTTGATGCCCTCCGGGGCAAGACACGGTTTATGGACGACATGGCTGCCTACGCCCAGAGCAAGCTGGCATTAACCATGTGGACCAAAGCCATGGCTAACGCTTACACCTCAGGTGATCGTGTATTTGTGGCGGTGAATCCAGGCTCCCTGCTCGGCTCCAAAATGGTCAAGGAAGGCTTTGGCATTGCCGGGAAAAGCCTCTCGATCGGGGCCGATGTGCTCGCACGGGCTGCGCTGTCAGATGAGTTTGCCAACGCCTCAGGTCGATATTTCGATAACGATCAGGGCCACTTTGGATCACCCCACGCGGACACCTTAAATGCTCGGAAATGCGAGGCGGTTGTGGAGGTGATCGAAGAACTGATTGCTTCACTCTTCAATTAACTAGCCGGGCTCTGGATTTCGATCGCCAATTTTCCCGAAAAGCGTTTGGCCATGAAGTCCTCTTGGGCCTGCACGACATCCCGCAAGGCATAGGTTTTTGCTACCACCGGCCGGATTTCGTTTCGCTCGATGTAGCCGATCAGGTTCTCGAACACCCGCTTGGGTTGCCAGGTTGAGCCAAAAAAACTCAGGTCTTTGAGGTACAAGGTGCGCACATCCAGTTCCACGATGGGGCCGGCGATGGCACCGGATACTACGTAACGACCGCCTCGGCTGAGCACTTCTAATAACTCAGGCCACTGCGGGCCAGCCACCAAATCCGCCACCACCTGAACGCTGTCTTTATCCAACGTTTCAAACAGCGACTGACCCCTGGAAATCACCTGATCGGCGCCTAGCTGACGCACCTCGTCAGACTTGGCTTCACCACATACGGCGATCACCTCGGCGCCCCGGCGCTTGGCAAGCTGAACTGCCGCTGATCCGACACCGCCGGACGCGCCGGTGACTAGAATTCGTTCGCCGGCTTTAAGGCCGGCCCTGTCCAGCATGCCTTCGGCAGTTGAATAGGCGCAGGGAAACGAGGCGAGTTCTGCGTCGCTCAGCGGGCTGTTCACCGCAAACACTTCGCTGGATCGCGCCACGGCGTATTCGGCGTAACCACCATTGCACTCGGAACCGAATGTGATGAGGTTGTAGGACGACTGGTTGTCAGGTGCCTGCTGCATGGGGCGAACCAGCACTCGTTCGCCGATCCGTCCCGAGTCCACACCCTCGCCTACCGCAACGATGATTCCGCACACATCGGCACCCTGAATGCGTGGAAAGCTCAGGGGCTTGCCCGACCATGTACCGTCTTCTTCGTTGGCTATATCAACACCGCCCGCCGCGTCCTGGTTCGTTCCCGTGGTGACTCCCTTGGAATACCAACCTGTGCGGGTGTTGATGTCGGTGTTGTTTATCGCACTCGCGCCGACTTTGACCAACACCTCACCAGCGCCGGCCTCGGGCACATCAAGGTTGTCCCGGAACTCAAGTTTATCCAGACCACCGTGCCCGGTAAGAACAACCCCGGCCATGGTTTCAGGGATATCGTTGTGAGTCATGATGTCACCTCCTTAGTAGTGCGGGACCAGTTTTGTCTGATCAACTTATCGTCAGTTGCGACGAGCATGGAAGCATCATAGAGTTCGTTAGTTGTTCACTCAAACGAATAGTAAGGATAAACTGATTCATAATTCCTAATACACGGTTAGATATAGAGAAGCCCATGAAACCCTTGCTTGATCTTGACCTGTTAAACACCTTTGCCGTGGTGGTAGAGGCGGGCGGATTTAAAGAGGCATCAAGCCGCCTTTACCGTTCGCAGGCGGCCGTCAGCATGCAGATTAAGCGCCTGGAGGAGCAGCTGGGGCATCGGCTTCTGGAACGTAGCAATCAGGGCATCAAGCTCAACGAGCCTGGAAAAACCTTGCTGGGCTATATCGACCGGCTGATGCGTCTGAATAACGAAACCCTCAGTGCGCTTAGTCTGGAACCCCTGCGAGGCCCCGTGCATTTCGGGATACCCACGGACTACGCCCAGACGTTTTTGCAACAATTTATTCCACGCATCCGGGACGCGTTCCCCGAGTTGTTGCCCCGGATTACCTGCGGGCGCAGCCGCAAGCTCCGGGAGTTGGTAACCACCGGTGATCTAGATGTAGCCATTGTCACCGGCGAGCCGCAGTTCGCGTCAGAAAAAAGCCTGTGGTCGGAAGCCCTGTGCTGGTACGCCCCAGTCGGCTTACCGATAAATACGGGGAAGGCATTGCCGGTAGCCTTGTTGGAGAGCGACTGCGCGCTGCGGGATCTCGCAGCTTCGGATCTGAGACAGTCCGGCCTGGACCACCATCTAGTGCTGACCAGCACCGACATGGCGAACCTATACTCTGCGGTGGAATCAGGGCTGGCAATGGCGCTGTTGCCGCAGTCGTCGGTAATATCCTCCAGAGTACGCTCCGTCCAATTGGAACAGCTACCCGGGCAAAGGCTTCTGACCATGAATGTGATCGATTCGGGCACCCTGAGCCCGAAATTTTTAGCGCCCTTACAGCAATGTATTCTCGCTGCGGCCGGTGTTTTGGGCGAAAAGCAATGACTGAGTTCGGCCATCGCTCGCTCATCAGGCATTGGGATGAGAAGGAAGGCGTTCCCGATGTTGACCAACCGTGACGATGCCTACCCTAACCGTTGCTGAAAGTTTAGTGCATGGCCAACAACAGGATCGTATCCGTGCAGCGATAGGCCGAAGTTTTAAGCCGCCAGTAACATTGTCGATATACGACAGTGTCATCCGTCGCCATCGTGAAGCCGGAATTTAATCACTGGCCAGATTCCAGGAAAATGGCATGCGCGGTATGATTATCGTCAAGGCAGCCCCTAGGATTCCGATGACTTTGATTAATCTGCAGCCGTGAACCGTTTCCAAACCTTGCGGAGGACACCATGGAGTATCTACTGATGATCGTCGAGACACGCGGACAGCGCGAATCTCGCAACGAGGAAGAAGGCCGGGCGATGTACGACGAGATGGTGCGCTTTGGCGACGATCTCACCGCCCGCGGGAAACTGTTGGCCAGCCGTTCTCTGCGCCCGGATAAGCATGGCGTTCGAGTCCAGCAGCGCGGCGAGAAATCGGTTCTACGTGATGGCCCATTTGCCGAGTCGAAGGAGATGATTGGCGGTTTTTTCCTGGTCGACTGCGCCGATCATGCAGAGGCGGTTACTCTCGCTGAGCAATGCCCGGCCGCGCGTTTCGCCACGGTCGAGGTGCGTGAATGTGCGCCCTGCTATGTCGGCTGAGCGCTGTACACTCTCCGTTTCAGGCTGACTTGACTGCGGCTTCGAGCGCTGCAATGTCGATCTTTTTCATTGTCATCATCGCCTCCATGGCACGTTTGGCCTTGTCGATATCGGAACTGGTTGTCAGTTCCATCAGCCGCTTCGGTGTGATCTGCCAAGAGAAGCCCCAACGGTCCTTACACCAACAACAGTCATTTTCGCTGCCGCCGTTCCCGATGATCGAGTTCCAGTAACGATCGGTCTCTCAATTAATTTGGATGTCGATTTCGCACCTTTCTGTTCGTCATAGGAATGAATCATCGCAATTCGGCCAAATCCGATTACATAGCCCGGCCCTATAGGAGACTGTCATGGTCAGCCAAATCTTCATCAATCTACCTGTCGCCGATCTCGGATCGTCGATCGCTTTCTTCACTCGGTTGGGGTTCACCTTCAACCCCGAATTCACCGACGACACGGCCACTTGCATGATCGTCGGCGACAACATTTTCGCGATGCTTCTCACCCGTGAGCGCTTCGCCGAGTTCACCCCGTTGCCGTTGAGCGACGCCCACGCCGTTACCGAGGTGCTGGTAGCGCTCAGGCTGCAGAGCCGCGATGCGGTAGATGTAATGGTGCGCGAGGCAGCGGCAGCTGGTGGTTCGATCTATAATGATTCTCAGGATCACGGTTTCATGTATAGCCATGGTTTCCAGGATCCCGATGGTCATATCTGGGAAGTAATGTATATGACGGGGGCACCCGGAGGAACGGTGTGATAAACCAGGAGCTAAGCGCGACGATTGATGCAATCTGGCGTATCGAGTCGGCCCGGGTGATTGCCCGTGTCGCACGTTTGACTCACGATCTGAGTCTGGCGGAAGACTATGCTCAAGACGCCTTACTTACTGCACTGGAGGTTTGGCCTGCCAAGGGGCTCCCGGATAACCCCGGGGCCTGGCTAATGACCGCGGCTAAGCGCCGCGCACTCGATTATCTGCGTCACCAGACCATGGCCGCTTCCAAGCATGTCGAATTTGCCAGAGAGCTGGATACGCACTGCGCCTTTACCGAACAGGCCTTCGCCGAGAGAATTGATGCCTCCCTTGATGGCGACGTTGACGACGATATTTTGCGATTGATCTTCACTGCGTGTCACCCGGTTCTCTCACCAGATGCGCGCGCCGCGCTGACGCTGAAGGTGGTTGGCGGCCTCACGACACAGGAGATCGCTCGCGCCTATCTCAAGTCCGAACCCACCATCGCACAGCGTATCGTGCGCGCTAAGCGAACTCTGGCGGAAGCCCACGTGCCCTTCGAAATGCCACGCGGCGCGGAACTCGCACCGAGGCTTGCCTCAGTGCTTGAGGTTGTCTACCTGTTCTTCAATGAAGGCTACGCTGCCACCAGCGGTAACCACTGGACACGACCTGAACTGTGCGACGAGGCGCTGCGTCTGGGCCGAGTGCTGGCCAGCTTAATGCCGCAGGAGGCAGAGGTGCACGGCTTGTCAGCGTTAATGGAAATTCAGGCCTCGCGCCTGCCCGCGCGTGCGGATGCTCAGGGTCACCCGATCTTGCTGCCGGATCAGGACCGTGGCCACTGGGATCGGATTTTGATCCAACGCGGTCTGGCCGCGCTAGCTGGGGCCGAAAGCCTGCCAGGTGCACTTGGCCCCTACACCTTGCAGGCTGCAATTGCGGCCTGCCACGCCCGAGCCGCAACCTACGAGGAAACCAATTGGCCACAAATCGCGGCACTCTACGAAGCGCTCGCCCAGATGGCGCCTTCGCCGGTGGTCGCACTCAACCGTGCTGTTGCGGTAGGCATGGCATTCGGGCCAGCAGCTGGGTTGGAATTGGTTGATGCCTTACTCGGAGAGCCAACATTGGCGCACTACCACCTGCTACCCAGTGTGCGCGGCGACCTGCTCGCCCGGCTCGATCGCATTCAGGAAGCCCGCACCGAGTTCGAACGTGCAGCCGCCCTCACCTGCAATGGCCGAGAGCGAGCCTTCCTACTGGCACGGGCGGCGGTGTGTACGAAAAAACCAGGACAACCCTGACTTGCACGAGGAGGCGGCGACTGCATGTGTCAGGTTTTTTGGGTCCGGCCGCTGGACAACATGCTGTCTATGCTCCAAATTCCTCCGCCACGCGTTGCTACATACAGAAATATGAAGCAGTAGAGCGCGATGGTTTCGCCGCCATTGGCAATCGGAAAGAGGCCATCTGGAGCATGCACTGTCCAATAACCAACAGCGGCCATACCACTACACAGAAAGGCAGCAGGTGAGGTGAAAAAACCGAGGACAATAAGTGTTCCTCCAACAAGCTCAATATATCCAGCCGCTGTGGTCATGCCATTCAGAGGCCAGGGAAACTCAACTGGAAAACTAAGCAGCTTTTGAGTGCCGTGGTTCAAAAACAGAAATCCGCAGACTATACGCATGAGTGCATAAGCCTGACCGGTACCTTTTGAGAGTAATGTCGTTAGTGCGCGCATAAAATCTCCTTCCTGAGTCGATGTATAAACGAGTCTTCTTTAGTCCAGAAAGCGTCTTTCGCCTTACCATGTGTTTATAAACGTATTAAACAAAAGCTTAGTTTAGTGCCATGGTTGCTGCCACGTAATCATCTGACGTCCAGTGGATACTGACGCACGCTCAGCGAATTCCAGGCGTAAAGGCCAGCGATGAGGATAATGGGATTGACCACGACCGCCTGCACCGGGCGGCGCATGGCTAGGCTCGGGACAGCTCAACAACCGGCGTAAACCCACCATAGATCATGCGTTTGCCGTCGAAGGGCATGGGATTCGTCTCAGGATTCATACGTGGATCGGTTTTCATTAGCTCGTCAAAGCGCTTCATAGCGGCGTCACGGGTCGCCTTGTCTGGCCATTCGATCCAGGAAAAAATCACCGTTTCGCCGTGCTGCGCCTGTACCGCCCGGCGGAAGTCGGTCGTCTTACCGTCGGGCACGTCGTCGCCCCAACATTCGAGAATACGGATGGCGCCCAGCTCCAGGAACACCTGGTCAGCCTTGCTGGCATGGTCAATAAACGCCTGCCGGCTGTCTTCCGGGCAAGCAATCACAAAACCGTCGATGTAAGTCATTTTTGCCTTCCATTTTCAGTAGGTTACCAGTCGCGGTAACTAGATAGCACCGCAGTGGAGCCGAATAACTACTCATTCCGGCTTGGTATCTGGTAGACGAATGACAGGAGACGTTTTCGACATAGCGCAATCACGACGAACAGCTAAGATGCGACGATCCACCTAGCTCAAAAAACTCCGACGGCTTCAGCCTATAGTATTTCTCCTCTACATCCTTAGCCTGCTCGGCGTATGGCTGCGTCATGACTTCCTGCAGCTCTCGAATTAAAGAATAGTTCCCCGCATCCGCTTGCTGATATGCAGGCACAACCAGCCACTCACGCAAGCTGAACTTTGGATTGACGAGCTTCATCTGCTGAGAAAGCTCTTCACGAGAGCTGGGTTGAGTGAGCGATGTCCATTTTATGAGCCACTCGGACCACCGTTTGTCCATTCCTTCGGGGTCGGCATCATACGCTGAGCGTTTGTAGAAGCTTTTTTTCAGCGGGCCAATGTCCTCCGACACCGTCGAAAGCTCGCGGAAGAACACGGTGTAATCAACAGGCGTTTGTTCCATCAGCGTTAAGAGTTCGCTAAACAGTGCCGAGTTAAACGCACCAAGACCAAGCTTGGCAGCCCACATCTTTTCCATCTGTGCTTGCATCACCTTTGGAAAATCACTTCGAATCGCGTCGAGTTGGCACTGAGTGTCCGGATGCGTCGCCAGCAACGGCCACAAAGCCGTACAAAACATGTGGAAGTTGCGTTCTGCTGCTACCGGTTGATTCAGGAATGCAAAATGATGTCCGCCACCGGTCCAGGGCTGGTAGTGGCGATCGAACACCTCGCAGAATCCGAATGGGCCGTAGTCGAGTGTGAAGCCGCCGGCCGCACAGTTGTCACTGTTGAAGTTGCCCTGGCAGTAGCCAACGCGAATCCAGTTCGCCACCAGCGAGGTGAGTCGGTTGAGAAATTCGCGCGCAAGCAACAACACTTTTTCGGGGGTGGTTAGCTCCTGGTCGATGACGTCTGCGTACTCACGATCGATCAAGTGCAATACGATCTTCTCAAGCTCTTCCATCGCTTGCGGGTGTTCTTTCTTGCGAGCGCGGCGACCGAAGAGCTCGAGTTGGCCAACCCGAATGAACGACGGTGCGACGCGCGTCGAGATGGCGACCGGCTCTGATATAAGTATGTCTGGGTCTCTCGAGTGCGAGCCCTGTGAATACCATGGCCGCCTGACCCTCTCCGTTTTCGACACGTACAAACTCAGCGACCGTGACGTAGGCACCCCGAGCGCGTGCATATGCTCCTGTGCCAGGAACTCCCGTACACTCGATCGCAGAACAGCCCGACCGTCCGCGCCGCGGCAGTATGGCGTTCGGCCGCCACCTTTTAGCTGCATTTCCCAGCGTCGACCGTTGATGACGGCCTCAAGTACCGAAATTGCGCGACCGTCGCCGTATCCGTTGCCGGTTTGGAACGGGCATTGCTGATTGTATTCAGTGCCGAAGATGGAAAGTGCGTAGCCACACGCCCAACCGACCTTGCGCATTGGCTCCGGAACGAATGCGATGTCGCCGGAAAACATCCGAACGAAATCCGCCGACTGCGCCATGCTGTCGGCGAAGCCCAGTTCGCGAAACAGGTTTTTGCTATGCGCGACGTACTCGGGGTTTTCGATTGGCGTCGGAGTGACGGGGACATAGTGGCCCGTAAAGACTTGTCGCGGCGCGTAATCGCGCCCGTTTGCTTTCGCGTCAGGGTCGCAGTTGAGAGTATCCACGAGCGAATAATTTGCCAACGTTGCGAGATCGTCGAGGGTCTCGACCATAGGGGATGTTTCCTGTTGCTGTCGCTTTATCATAGGGGTTCCTCTCATGCGTCAAGCGCGACAAGGCCGATCAGGATCTGATGTGCCGTGGCCCATGCAAAAGGGTCGCCCTTCAGCATTCAGTGATACGACCCCTCTAACTCTGAAAACCTGAGCGAGTAGAGTCTCTGTAATCACTTGTCCCGGCGTGCCTGCGGCTTCTATCTGCCCATTCTCCAGTACCATTACATGATCGGCAAATTGAGCGGCCTGATTCAGATCATGCAAGGACATAATCACGGTCAGGCCGCGACTTTTATTGAGTTCGACCAGAAGTTCCAGTACTTCTAGCTGATATCCCCAGTCCAGATAGGTTGTAGGCTCATCGAGCAACAGAATGTCGGTCTGCTGTGCCAGCGCCATGGCGATCCACACGCGCTGTTGCTGCCCTCCGGATAACGACGCTACCGGACGTTCCGCAAGCGCCTCCACACCGGTCATATACATGGCTTGCTGGCATGCTTCGCGGTCTTCTCGCCCATCACGTTGCCACCATTTTCGGTGGGGGAAACGGCCCAGCGCGACCAGGTCCTTCACAAGAATACCTTCGGGCACGATGGGTTTCTGCGGCAACATGGCCAGACGAAGCGCAAGTTCGTTGCGGCTCCACAAAGACAAGGGCTGCTCCTCGAGCAATACTTCGCCCTGGCGTGGGGCTATTAATCCTGCAAGCCCTTTAAGCAACGTACTTTTGCCTGATCCGTTAGGGCCAACCAGGCAGCTGATCTCGCCTGTTGGAATTGCCAGTGATAGCTCGTGCACTACGTCGCTACTGCCGTATGCAAGAGTGAGTCGATCAGTACGTAACATAACTTGTTTCCTGGGGCTTTTTCGGATGACGCATTACGGCTGACGGGATAGCAAATAAAGAAAAAATGGCACACCCAGTGCAGCCGACACCACACCAACGGGCAACTCATAAGGCGCGAAAATAGTACGCCCTAACGTATCGGCAACAACAGCCAGGGTGGCCCCCAATGCCGTGCACATCAGGAACTGAACCAACAGACCTGAGCCGGCCAGACGTCGGCTGATATGGGGCACCAATAACCCGATAAACCCCACTGGGCCAACAATGCCCACAGCGCTTGCCGCCATCAGCGCTGCCACCACCAGGGCGATGGCGCGCCAACGGTTCAGATTAAGCCCGAGGCTGCGTGCCTGCTCGTCTTCCAGTTGCATAGCGCTAAGTGGCCGCAACAAAATCAACACGCCGATCATTCCTAGTGCTGTCCAGGGTAGCAGCGCCTCCAGGTGCGCCCAGGTAGTGCCGTACAGTGAGCCCGCCAGCCATTGCGCCACCAGTTCGGTGTGTGCGTGCCCCCAAAATGCCAGGCCGCCGGTGGTCAGCGCGTGAAGCATGCCAGCCAATACCGCCCCCGTCAGGGTCAACTTCACCGGAGAGAGCCCTCCCTTACGTAGGCTCAAGCCATAGACGGTCAGTGCGGCCAGCAAACCACCGAGCATGGCCAACAGCGGTAAATACTGAAGGGCAAAGGGAATCCCGCCGTAAGGATTGTCGCCCGACTGAATCCAGTCACCCACCACAAAGGCGGCCACAGCCACCAGACTGGCACCGCCGGAAATGCCAAGTATGCCCGCTTCTGCCAGCGGATTTCGGGTAAGCAATTGCAATAGCCAACCGGACAAAGCGAAGTGAATGCCGATCACCAGGCCAATCAGAGTCCGGGGTAAACGCAGGTCCATCACCACGCGCTCCACGTGGCTTGAGCCCTCTCCCAGCAATCCGGCCAGGACTTGCTGCCAGCTCAGGTCCGTGGCGCCAAACTGCAGGCCCAGCCAGGGCGTCAGAAAAATAAGCCCGCACCCAAGCCAGAACAAAATCGTTGTTCGCTGCAGCAACGGTTTTTTATGAAGCTCTCTGGTGTTAGCCAACATGGGTAGGCTCACGGGAGTTGAGTAAATACAGCAACCAGGGCGCACCAATCAATGCCGTCAACATCCCCACAGGCAACTCCTGAGGAAATGCCAATTGCCGTGCCAGGGTGTCGGCCGCCAATAACAGTAGCCCTCCCAGTAGCGCACTCAATGGCAACCAATGTTGAAACTGGTTGCGAATCAGGCGCCGCGCGATATGAGGCGCAACCAAGCCAATAAAGATGACCGGGCCCGTCACAGAAACCAGAGCGGCGGCCATGATCAGCGCCAGTACCAGAAACAGCAGCCGCCAGCGCCCGACAGCCAACCCCATGGCCAGCGCCAGTTCGTCATCAAGCTGCAGCACCCGAAAAGGCCGGCGTAGCAGAAGCACTGCCACTAAAGGCAAAATAAGCCACACAGCGACCAGTTTGAGCTGTAGCCAGCCCCGCCCCATCAGGCTACCTGCGAGCCAGTAGTAAAGTTCAGCCGCTTCGGAGCCGGATACCAATAAAGTGCCTGTTGTCAGAGCCGTGCATAATGCAGTGACCGCAATGCCGGCAAGCACAACCCGCTCGGGCTGGAGCCTGCCGCGACCAGCAATAACAAATGTCAGCATGCCACCCAGAAGTCCACCGCAAAGCGAAATGACCGGCAGCCACAAGGCATCGGGAGTAAAGAACGTCTGCGTACCCACCACTCCAAAAGCTGCCGCGGCAATCACTCCCGTCAGCCCTGGTGAGGCCAGCGAATTTCGGGTGACCCCTTGCATGATAGCTCCGGCCGCCCCGAGAGCTGCGCCCCCCAGCATGGCGAGGAGATTGCGAGGTAAGCGAAGCTCCAGCACACTGACTCGCTCAATAATGCTGCCCTGCCCTTGCAAAACACTCCAGAGCGTTTCCGGGGTGGTCCACTGTTGGCCGGACAACAAACCTATCAAAAAAAGCGCAGCGATCACCAATATCGTCGCGCTATAGATAGGCGTGATGTTGGTTTCGGTGGAAGCCCGCCTCATCGCAACGAGGTCTTGACCGGAGTGGTATCCGGGAACAGCAGGCGCGTCATATCGTCAAGCACCAAAGATCGTGCGATAGGCCCGGCACTCTCCTTCCAGTGTTGACCAACCTCAAACACCTGATCGTTCTTTACAGCCTGCAGATAGGGCCAAACCGGGTTTAGGGTAAAACCCCGCCGGCGGTTACTCGGTAGCAAAAAAATGACATCCGGGTTCAGGGTCAAAAGTGTTTCCAGGCTGATGCGATAACCCAGCGGAATACCTGAATCGGGATTGGGTGGTGGCCCACCCCCATTATCAAGATGCAGACGCTCCAGCAGCGCCGCCGTCAGAAAGTGATCGTAATAAACAAAAGGCGTTTCTCCACCGCTGGAAAGAATAGCAACAGTACGACCGCCAGGGCTCTGGGCCGCTAGACTTTCCAGTCGCGCAAGAAACTGCTCATTGATTTGCTGCGCCTGCTTGGAGCGGCCAAAAGCATCGCCAGCCAGTGCCACAGCATGCAGGCTGTCTTGTAGAGTAATGAGATCCAGCGCCACCATGGGTGCGATGGCTTCAATTTGGGGGCCATCCTTTTCGGTATAGCGTCGGATGGCAAACACCAGGTCCGGTGCAATGCGGGACAATCGTTCCAGGTTGGGCTGATGCCGCGGCCCCAGGCTGGGTACTTTATTCATATCAGGTCCCAGGTAGGCAGGCGCCCCTTCCAGACCAAAATTCGTGATCGCGACAGGCTGAATGCCGAAAGCTTTTGCCACGTCCGCACCAAACGTTGAGATGGCAGCCGGTCTTGTGGCGGGCTGCGTCAACTCAATAGTTTTGCCCCGATCGTCGGTGAGTGTGACAGGGCTATTTTCAGCCTGGGCCAGTACAGTAAATGCAACAGTCACCCAGGTTATTGAGATCACCAACCGGCGCCAAAGGCGTCGTCCTGCCTTGATCCGGATTCTCTCTTTATCAGCATTAATGGCGTTCGATAGCATATTTAAAAAAATCATTAGTTTTTGATCTGGTAGTTTAGGCGGCCGGATCAGAAGTCCAGTTGTGCTTCCAAAATGAGGCTTCGCCCGGGCTGCGGCACACGGCCAATCGGGCTCACGTCCACACCGCGGAAGTAGGCGTCTTCATCCAGCAGATTGTTGACCGCGAGGGCCAGATTCAAATTACGTCCACCTCCCATAGCAATGTCACGACCAAGGCGAGCGTTCACCAAATGGTAGGCAGGCAGTTCGCCAGCACCGCCATCGGCAGTTTCTTTTTCGGTGTTGTCTGCATCGCTATAGCTGGTACTAACATACACCCAGTTCAAACTGGCGTTCCAGGCCTGGTAAGAATAGACCGCATCCGCACTTATCTTGTGCTCGGGAGCATTCGGCAACTCGTTGCCGGCGTTGTCGCCGCTCAACTGCTCTGTCTCGAGGAAGGTATACCCCAGACCCAGCTCCAGGTTGGGGTTCACCTGCCAGCGGTTATCCAGTTCAATGCCCTGATGCCGTGTTTCACCGAGATTTTCGAAACGGCTTTCGGTGCGATTAAATTGGATCTGGTCATCGTAGTCGATACGGAACAGGGTCGCTGATGACAGCAGATCAGGCGTGAGCTGTACGCGACCGCCCAGCTCATAGTTCCAGGCCGTTTCATTGGCAACATCGCCGTCACGCGTAGTCTGAGCAATCTGCACCGGTACCAGGGAGCGCTGGCTGTTGGTGAATAGAAAAACGCGGTCTGTCGCCTGGTAGCCAAGGGTCAGTCCTGGTAGCCACTCGTCGGTGTTATTCTCTTCCATGTTTCCGTTCAGGTTGTCACGAAAATCCATGTTAACGTCTTCATAGCGCAAACCCGGGGTCACCGTCAGACGATCGTCCAGAAAGTGCATGGTATCGCTGACGTAAAAAGCCAGCGCCTTGGTGTCGAGATGCCAGTCCCGCGCAACTGAGCGGGTATCGCTGGCAAATTCAACGCGGTTGACATCGAACTCGACGTCTTCTGTAAGGTAACGGGCTCCAAGCGTGATGTCATGGCGTCCCTTGCTGATGGCAAGACGTGGCTCGGTACTGTAAACCCGGAAAAGCCGGGGCGAGTCGGCCCGATGAGTAGAGGCGACGTCCGGATCAAAGACACCGCCCGTACCGCTCAGGTTTTGACCAAAAAAGAAAGTACGATCCGCATCATGAACGAAGTTACGCCACTGGAATTCAACATCTGGCGTCGGGTTGTAGGTCCAGGTAAACGTCGCGCGAGTCATGTCAGCTTCATAGGCATCGTAAGGCCGTTGGCTTTGGGTGCGGTCTTGTTCGTAAGCCTCTGGCGCCAATGCACCAGGCAGCTCGGCATCGACGTTGTAGTACTGAAGCTGGGTGGCGAGTTCGTTCTTATTGTTCAGGTAGTAGCGGGCATCTACGATGAAATTGTCAACCTGAGTGTCCGAGCGATCCCGAAAACCATCACCACGCTGGATGTTGGCCTGGAACTGCAGGTCGAGCTTGTCGCTGGCCTGGCCCCCTACGCGGTAATAGGTGTCGGTAAAGACATTTCCGGTCTCTTCCGCGATGGTTATCCGCTCACGCAGGGTGTGGGAGGTTTCAGCCGGAATCGGGCGTGTTACGAAATTGACGACACCACCGACGTTGTTGGGGCCGTAGTGAACGGCCGCCCCACCCCGCACGACATCTACGGCTTCCAAACTGGGCAGAGTGACCGGGAACAGCGACACACCCACATTACTGTAGGGGCCAATCGCGATAGGGTAACCATCGGTCAGGATTTGCAGGCGCTCACTGCGCAGTGGGTTCAGGCCGCGGACCCCGATGTTAGGCAGAATACCGGTGCCGGTTTCATCCAGAACCTGAACCCCGGGGGTCGCTCGCAAGGCATCTTCAAGATTAAGAGCGCCGCGCTTGTGCAATTCCTCTTTGTCGACAACGGTGCGTGAACCGGTATAGGTTTTTTCAGATTCTTCCGTGGGCGCACCCAGCCAGTCCCCGGATACGGTGAGAGGCGGTAGCGTAAACAACTCATTTTCGGCATCAGGGGTCTGTTCCTGTGCCAGCGCAGGCGAACTTATAAGCGCGACAAACGACAAAGGTAAAAAGGAACGGGACCGTGGTCGAAAATACTCCAGCCCGGGTGAGCGCTTTATTGTCAGAAAAAACATGAAAACTCCATGGTCAGCACTAGTTGATTATTCGTTCACTCAATGAAGATTCTTAATTATAATGATAACGCTTCCCATTACAATCCATGAGTTGATCTTCGTTAACATTCCGTCTTTCAGATTATCGTGCAGCCAGAAAGTGCTCGACCGGAGAGGGGTGCATCAGAAAATCTTTATGGGAAATATTCCAGGCATACGCGCCGGCATAGGTGAATAGCACCAGATCCCCTACCCGTAGAACCGGCACCCGGACCTGGCGCGCCAATACATCTTTGGGAGTGCACAACTGGCCGACAAATGTGACTGCCTGATTGTGAAGACCGGAAGACGGATTCACCGCCGGGACGGACAAAGGCAACACTTCACAAGGGTGACTGTGGGATTGAGCGGCAGGGGTTCGGAAGTGATGGGTACCGCCGCGGCAGATGGCAAATGCTTCGCCCTGGCTGTGTTTGATATCCAGCACTTCTGTTACATAATAGCCACAGGCCGCCGTGAGAAAACGGCCACACTCAAACCGGATACGCCACTCAGGAGAGGCTTCGTGTGCCAGCAGCCCGGCCAGTTCCCGGCAAAAATAGGGCCAGTTGAACTGCTGCTCCGGTTCGATGTAATTGATACCAATGCCACCCCCGACGTTGATCTGCCCGATCCGCAGACTGTAGTCGCTCTCCCACTGTCTGACGCGCCGCATGTAGGTCCGCATTAAAGCCAGGTGACGGTCAGGATCCAATTGATGGGACATGAGGTGAAAATGGAAGCCTTCCAGCTCCAGATGTGATGCGCGGGTTAGCAGAGACAGAGCCTGCTGAAGCGTATCCTCATCCATACCAAAGGGGGTTGGCACACCGCCCATGGTCAGGCTCGTGGTCGCCATATCCGGTAGGCTCAGATTAATGCGCAGCAAAATTTTCTGGGTTTTTCGGGCCTTCTTCGTTACCTCTGCCAGGCGCTCCAGCTCCAGCAAGCTTTCCACGTGAATCAGCTCAACCTCTGATTGGACGGCGTACTTCAGTTCCGAAATCAGCTTGCCAGGACCGCCAAAGATGACGGGGAGCTCGGGAAAATGGCGTCGCACCCATCGCAACTCGCCACCCGATGCCACTTCCAACCCATGAACCCAGGGTGCCAGGGTTTTCAGCAGTGGCAGCGCGGGATTGGCCTTCGTGGCGTAAAACATTTCGCATTGCGGCGGCAGGCACTCGACCACCGCTTGTACGTGGTTGCGCAGGCTGTCTAAATCGTAAATATAGGCGCAGAGAGGGTCGCTGTGCCGGTGCTGTAAATCCAGCGCTGCCTGGTAAATTCTATCTGGGAGTGTTCTATCCGCTACTTTGGTCATGTTCTGCTGCTCGTGCCATTTGCTGTGTCTACTGTCTCAATGCTTGCGATGCAACTGCTCAGTGACGGCGCCGCCGACAACAATAAAGCCAGTGGATTGCGCACCTGCACGTACTCCGAATCCCGGTCTGCCCGCTTGAACAACCGGGTGATCAGGTTACTCTTGTTGGGAATTGACTCGCCTCGGAGTAATCCGCCGAGTACCTGGTGTGCCCAGGCGCTGTCGGAGCCGTCCAGAAACCGTTCCAGATGGGTTTGCCAGACTCGCCACAGCGTTGCTTCCAGGTCTGAATCCTCCAGAGCAAGATAACTGACAGCTTGAAACAGGTTGTTGATCAACAGGCAGTAGGCAATGCGCTGCCATCCCTTGTCGGCGCTGTAGTGAATCGACGCCCGCGCTCGGGCGTCGATTTCGGTGGGGAGCGGTGCGGTCCAGAGATCAACAATCAGCTTGGTGCCCTCCAAATCACGTACAAACACTTGGGCGGGATACCCGTCCTTCAATCCGATAACCACATTTTGCAGATGGGGCTCAAACACCACCCCCCGGGTGAACAGGGCGTCCAGCACAGGCGGCATCAGCAGTTCCAGATAGCGATCGAACCACTCGACTGCCGCCTGGCGCCGGCTGACATCTGCAAATCGCGCCCAGGTACCCACGGCTTCCGCAACCGGGCAGCGGTCGAAGCGATCCTCGCTGAACAGCGACGCTGCCAACACGGGTGTTACCCCTGGCGCCAGCAGAGGCTCCAGGCTGTTACGCAAGATCAGACCGAAACCTTCCATGAGCGACTGACGCCGGGCGTCCTCAGCCTCGGTGAAATCGAGCGTGACATAAGCCGGTTCATACATCAGCCTGAACCCCGGATAGTCGGCGAGCATCGGTTCAAGATGTTCTCGCAACACCTGGGACAGGACCACTGCGCTCTCCAGTTCGTAATACGCGTTCTTGCGCACGCAATTGGTGAGCCGGACATGAGTAGAAAACTTGTAGAAAAACGGATTACCCGGCTGGTAAAGCGTGCGCACGGACGCCGTTGGATAGAAAATGCTGCCGCCCTGCCCCAGCGGCTGAATGCGGCCACTGCGAATGGCCTCCAGCACAAAAGCCTGACGCATCAGATAGCGTGCCTGCCAGGGGTGCACCGGAAGCGCCATGAAGCCCGCCGGCACCTCAAGTCCAGGCGGAGCAGCGAGTGTCTCAAGGTCTTCCGCATCCAGTCCGCGGCTGCGCAAATCGCGTCGCTGTACCGCGAAATAGTAAAGTGCAAACCCAGCTCCCATTTCCGGTGAGTACTGCAGCGTGTCTTCCTCGCTGAAGCCTTCCCTGGCCTTCGGAGCAGGGTGATAACGATGCCCGAAACTCAACGCCTGTTCCGACCACCGGTAACCCGTCAATCCTTGCCCCCAATCCGCAGGCACCTGGCTGTAGCACAGTATTCGTCGCATGACCTCACCTCTGCCTAGAATCTGCTGATACAGTTCGGCATTGAACGGTTGCCCGGAACGCCGGGCGAGATTCTGAAGCAACACTCTCGCCAGCCGGGCCATATCCAGCACTTGCCAACCTCGGGACGGAGATTTGAAAAAAGGGACGGACTGGAAGCGATAGTTCCCCGCCAGAGAATCCCCCGCAACGGCCAACAACAACTCCCCCGCCAACTCTGGCAATTGGACGAGCAAGGCTGAGGCGTTGCAGGTGGCCAGTTTCACCCGCAACGCTTGGGGCCAGCTTTGGCCTTTGCCTATTGGCGCCACCTGCAGTTCGCCGGCTGGGGTCGCGATATCACGGCAATAACAGTTCAGCAGTGCTTCAATACCACGCTGATCGGCGAGATCCTCCCATCGTTTGTCGCGGTAGTGATGATTAAGCGCTGTGCTGGGCATGGTGGGCGGTCTCCTTCCTGAGAATATTCTGGGGTATCATGTGGTCACCTTTTCGGGGGCTTCAGTAGTCGACGGGATGGACTTATGGAGCATAAGAATGAGCGGTAGCGACACCACCAACACGGCAGCCCCCATCCACAGCGGCGCCGCCAGGCCAGCAGGCCCGCTTAGTGCACCAGCAGCCAGGCCAGCTGCCACACCCGCCCATTTACCTACGCTGTCCAGCGCACCAAAAGTACGGCCAGCGCGAGCCGTTTGGGTCAGTTGCGCAATCCAGCCATGCAAAACAAAAAAGCCGAGCGTCATGCCGACTCCCATGACAAGGCGCCATACTGTCAGCTCAATCAGAGAACTGGACCAAGCCTGGCCAACATAGGAAATCGCCATAAGCACGAAGCCAGCCGCCAACCCGGTTTTATGCCCTTGGCCGACTGTTTTCACAAAGGGCGTCCAGAGCGCGATCAGATAGATCAGGTGCGGCAGGCTGTAAAGCACTCCGGCGGCCAGAGTATCGATTCCGGTCGCGTGCTGGACCCAGGGAATGAAATAGGGAAAGGTGGCCACCATCGAAAAATTGAAGGCGAACTGCACCGCCCATAACCGTCGCCACTCTTTCGGCGGTGTTGGTGTGGTCCTCGTTGAGGTTCCGGCCGTTGTTCCTTCGGACATCGCAGCCTCAGGCCGGGGCTTGTCTGCCGGCGTCGCAAAGCCGAGCAAAAGCGCTGCCAATATGGGCAGCAAGGCCAGGTACAGGTAAATATCCTGCGCTGGGAAGACGCTTATCAGCGCACCGAACAGCACCGGCGCCAGCACCATGGCCGCCCGCGCCGAGCCCTGCATCCAGTTGAGGCCACGGCTAAGGTCGCCCCCTTTCATGCTGGTAGACAAGTAGGCACTGGAGGCTGCAAATGTGCCACCGAGCAACCCTTGCAACACTAAAGCCCCCAGGAACATCCAGGCTTCAGGCGATAACCCCGCCAGCGCGAAGCCGATTGCAAGCCCCAACTGCGCCCGCAACAGTGACCAGCGACGCCCCCAGCGATCTGCCGCCCTCCCCCAAAACGGCGTTGCCAGTGCGGCGCACACTGTAGGGACCACATAAAACCACCCTACCCACTGAGTGTCATTCACGGCAAAGGCATCCGACAGGATCAGGCCGAAGAAAGGCGGCATGCCCAGCGCTACCAGAGCCGCTGTAAAGTGGCATAGCAGCACAATTACCAACTGCTTGTGTTGTACGCCAGTCATGCAGGACGCCTGAGGAAGTTGGGGGCTCTTTTGCCATAAAACTTATTAATATCGGTGGCGCCGGTGTCCGTTTTGCTCTCCAGGCTGCCGGCCCGCAACAGATATTTGACGTAGAGGTAGTCGTCTTCCAGCAAACACAGCCGAGCAACGTTGGTCGCCACACCCTCCTGCTCAAGTTCTTGTAGAGTGGTTTCGACTTGATCTCGCAACCGGGTATACCAGTCGCGCCGGCTGCCGAGCCCCCGTGCCACCAGTTCCTCCAGCAATACGGCGATGTTGAGCTGCAGGGTGATGGTGGTGAACATCTGCACGAGGGGTTCTTCGGCATCGACCAGTATGCGGCTATCACGCAGCCCATCTACCACTGGCCGAAGCTCGCCCAGACGGGCGCATAAACGGGCAGGCCAAAGACGAGGCGCATCGTTATCTTTCATCAGTAGCCGTAACGGGCCTGCGTTGTCCAGTACCAGCATGGAATTCTGCTGGTTGGACTCAAGCGCAATGCCATACTTCAGCCATAGGCGTAAATGCACCGTCAGAGTCAGCTTGAGGTAGTCCTGCAGGAGGGCCTTCAGGTCGCCGCCATAAAAATGCGAGGCCAGCGCCTCCATCACACAACGCCCATCGCAACCAGAGGCCGACAGAGCCGCCACGGGAACAACCGTTGTGCCATCGAGTTCGCCGGGGTAGCGGCGCACGATCATTCCCAGCCAGTTCAGGTCGTCGACATGGCCGCCGGTCGACTCGTCGGTCAGGCTGTATCGGGCAGCCAGTGTCGGATCATCGGCCGCCACCGCCGTCAGCAGACGCTGCACCGTGAAACCGTCGTAAATGGTGCTGGGTTTGACCGTACGAATGTTGCGAGCGCCGAGCGTTCGGATGGTCAGCGGCACTTTCAAATGGAGGGAAGGCTCGTCGACCACTTGCAGGGTGCGTACCGACAAGGTTGGCGTCACCCGGACAGCGGGCTTCGGGGCTAAAAGAACCTGATTGGCCAGATCCGAATCGGACAGATACAGCGTAAGGGCGGTGTCCCACACGTGCGGATGCATCGGTATCAGGCAGTGACTGTCGCCAAGTGAGGCGTCAAGGCCGACCGCCGAAAAATCTGGCCAACACTCAGGCAATACACCCTGAGCCTGCATGTGAGGTTTCGGAACAGCCAGCCAACGTAATTGGAAGACCGGCGCGAATTCCGGTGCAAAGGCCCGCAACGCTGTGTTGTCAAAGCCGGTTTTGGCTCGCGCGCTGGGGTAAAAAGGATGATCATGGAATGCCGCTAGACGGTCATAGAACAGCATCCCGTCAACGCCATCGCCGAATGCGGGCCAAGCCTCGCCAGACCCGGACAGCTCCCGGAACCACCGGGCCTGCTCGTGCCGACACAACTGGTGATGCGAAATGGCCGTGTCGCATTCCGCCTCGTAAGTTTGATGCTGAGCGAATTGATCGTCATCCGCGACCGGGCGTAAGCAGTACAATACCTGGTCATAGCGATCCACCCGCGTCCAGTCATCCCATGCGTCGCCGGCCTGCCACAGCAGCGGATCACCGCTCCAGCACCAGCTTTGCATAAAAGAGGCGGCCCGCACCGGTAACCATAGAACGCCTCGCTCAAGCTCCCATTTCAGCCAGGTTTCGGGAACCACCGGGGTGTGCGGAACCTCGCGCGCGGCTGTAACCATGGCCTTGCTTTGACAGCCCGCCACATCTTCACGAATAAGCGTGTCGATCAGGCGTCTGGTCAAGTGGCGGTTGGCCTCTTCAACCGGAGGGATCACAGGTGCATTCATGAGCGCAGCTCCCA